>ERZ857801.6-NODE-6-length-265291-cov-5.294719_pt1 | contig 265291 bp, 223 predicted proteins | sample MGYA00519762_ERZ857801 | MGnify/ENA primary metagenome ERZ857801 (study PRJEB31778, sample SAMEA3449368) | human gut metagenome | biome: human gut; feature: human-associated habitat; material: faeces | place: United Kingdom | collected 2010/2012 ...
ATGAGAAAATCAAAAAGCATAAGTTCTGTGCGAGCATCGAAGATGGCTTTAGCCTCATTCGACATGAAAATCTTCGCACAACAGGCGTAGATTATTTCAACACCTATCTCGATTGCTCTTCTGTTGATGAGTCGGACTATCCTTATTTGTCGTTGCTGACCACCCTTCTTGGTAAATTCAACACCGCCGATTTTTCTGCTGAAGACATTGTTTTGAACTCGCGAAAGCTGCTTGGAAGATTCAGTATTACAAATTCTTTACCAGTTGGGAAAGATTCTTCTAATTTCAATTTTGTTAAAGTTGGGGTTTCGTGTTTGCCGCAAAATACTTCGGCTGCAGCAGAGCTTATCGGAAGCATTTTAGATTCGAGCAATTTTGAAGACGAAGAGAAACTCCTGCAGATTTTAATGTCGCTAAAGATTGAACTTCAGCAGGCTATTGTTAACGCTGGTCACCAATTCGCAAGAAGGCATGCCGATTCAACTCTCACTTGGCGCAATCATGCTATAGAACAGATTTCTGGTCTTTCTTATTATCAGTTCATTTGCGATTTATGTGAGAACTTGGAAGATAATTTGTCACAAGTTTCGCAAAAATGCCAACAACTTTTAAAGAAAATTACTTCTGGACAGGTGATTCTTAGTACATCTGCCGATGATTTTTCTTTGCAAAAATTTAAGTCTGACATAAATTTGAAAAACAAGAAACCTTTTGAAGAAGGACAAAAGTTGCCAGTTAAAGTGGCAAATTTTTCGCCTGCTTTAACGCAAGATGCCTTCGCAGTGAAAAGTGACGTGACTTTTAGCGCTGTAAGCAGCAATTTTAATCTTTTACAAAACATGTCAGACTTCAATGGTAGTTGGGCTATTGCGTCGAAGGCTTTGAGTTATGACTATCTGTGGAACTCGATTCGTGTACAAGGTGGCGCATACGGCTGTGGTTTTTCTGCTTCAAAGACAGGAAGTGCAGGTTTTTATACCTATCGTGATCCAAATGTAGCCTCTTCTCTTGAAACAATTTCAAAGTCTGGCTTCTGGTTGAAAAAGTTTGAAGCTTCTGTACGTGAGATGGATGGTTATGTTGTGAGCGCTGTTGCCGATTTTGACAAGCCATGCAAAGCCAGCTCTCTAATGGCGCGAGCTGAAAGCCAATTCTTCTCAGGCGACACAGAAGAGGATCGTGAAAGGTTACGCGACGAAGCTCTTCACACAACACTCGATGATGTTAGAAGTCTGGCTTCAACTGTTGAGAATATTCTTGAACATTCAAGCGTTTGTGTCGTTGGAAATAAAGACGCTATATCGAAGTCGAAGAAGTTTGACGAAATTACGGAATTATAATTTCTGTGAGAGAAATGGAGGAAACTATGTTTGATGACGAAATCAACAATGAAAATGATGACATAAACGTTTCTCAAGCAGATGTTTCTTCAGACACACAAGAAAGAACAACTGAGGGTAATCCGGGTGATTCTTCCTCTGAAGTCAAAAAGTCTGACCACGACGGTGGAATGATTAAGGAATCTGAAGATGTCGAAGATTCCTATGCTTCTGAAGCGCGGAGTGAACTATCCGAGGCTGATACAAAATTAAAAGAAGAAGCCAGACCTCGGCGTGCAAAACATGCGGCCGACCTTCCAGAATATGAAATTGCTTCGCAAAACATGAGGAAGAAGCTAATGATTGCAATCGTTGCGCTCGTAGTTGTCTTGGCACTTGCGGCTGTCGCCTTCGGTTTGTATGTTTTTAACTCCCAAAATGTTTCAGTTGAGCAACATCAGGCGGGGCAAACCGATGTTTCACAAATGCAAGGAAGTGATTCTCAATCAAATGGCTCGGAGAAAACGGCCACTGTTCCTGAAATTGCAGGAATTATTGGCACGAGTGTTGAAGATGCCACTTCTGCGATTGGTCATGGCGCGCAAGTGACTTCCGATACAGAAAAAGATGACGAGGACGACCCGATAAAGCGTGTTGTTAAATATTCTTTAGCTAATGATCAGGGAGATTCCACTTCTGGGAATCCAGTGGTAATTGCCTATGCAGACAAAGACAATGATATAACTCAAATCACCTATCAAGCATCGACTAAAGCTCTCGGCTACGGGACAATGAGTTTTCAAGATGCAGTCGCAAATGAGCGGATAATCGAGAAAATAATGACAGAAGCTGGATTAAAGATCTCTTCTGATGATGTTTCGCTGCCGGACGATAAGTCGGACTACACTACCTACACAGATGACGGAAAACGAATTTCAAAAGAAGAGCTTGAATTTTCAGGCGACGCAGATTATTCTGGTACAAGCGTGAAATGGTCCGCTAGACTCTTGTATGATTACACGGTATCGCTTGCGACCGACAATCTCGCCGATACAGTGCGAATGATAACAGTAACAATTTCAAAGTAGAAAAGATAGGAAATGACAAAAGAACACTTTTATATAACTACGCCTATTTATTATGTAAATGCCGCTCCACATTTGGGGACTGCCTACACTACAATTGCGGCCGATTGTGTGGCTCGATTTCAGAGAATGAACGGAAAAGATGTCCGTTTCGTAACTGGGTCTGACGAGCATGGGCAAAAAATTGCTGACACCGCGGCAAAAAATGGAACAACGCCGATTGAGTGGTGTGACTCTCAAATTCCGGCTTTCAAAGATGCATGGGAAATGCTAGATATCACCTATTCGGAGTTTGTGAGAACTTCATCAAAAGCGCAAGAAAAGTCAGTTCAGAAACTCTGGCAAGATTTGTATGACAGGGGATATCTTTACAAAGGCAGTTATGAAGGTTGGTATTGTGTACACGAAGAAACATACTATGCCGAGAGCGACTTGGAAAAAGATGAAGAGGGAAATTTCGTCTGCCCTGAATGCAAACGTCCTGTTCAGAAAGCATCAGGCGAGGAGAATTGGTTCTTTAAGCTGAGTGACTTTCAAGAAAAGCTGCTTGAATATTACGAAACTCACCCAGACTTTATCCTGCCTGTCACACGAAAGAATGAGATTGTTTCTTTCGTAAAAAGTGGACTCAAAGATCTTTCTATCTCGCGTTCTACTTTTGACTGGGGCGTACCTTTTACGTTTGACGAAGGGCATGTTGCCTACGTTTGGGCCGATGCATTGATTGCATATCTCACGGGAATCGGTTTTGCAGATGAAGCCAGACTTGATGAGTTTAATAATTTTTGGCCAGCAAACTATCACTTTGTTGGCAAGGACATTACCCGTTTTCATTGTGTAATTTGGCCTGCAATGCTCATGGCGGCTGGTCTCCCTATACCTGAGCATGTTTTCGGTCATGGTTTTCTTCTCACTAAAGGCGAGAAGATGAGCAAATCAAAGGGCAATGCGCTGTCGCCAAAGGAGTTAGTGAACATTTTTGGCGTTGACGCCTATCGCTATTATTTTATGAGTGATGTCCAGTTTGGTGCTGATGGATCTATTTCTATTGAGAGAATGTGCCAGGTCTACAATGCTGATTTGGCAAACACTTGGGGCAATTTGGTTTCCCGTGTAACGAACATGACGAAGAAATATTTTGATTTCAAAGTTCCCCAACCATCGAGCGACGCCATCAATAATCCTATGGCTGAAATGACTTCAAAAACATGTCAGACTTTTATTGATTGCATGGATGCTGTCGACTTCAGCGGAGCCACGAAGGCTGCAATGGAACTTGCGCACAGGGCAAACCTTTACATCGAAGAATCAGAACCATGGACTTTGGCCAAGGATGAATCGAAGGCACAACAGTTGGCTGATGTGATTTATAACACCTTGGAAGCGATTCGTTTGATTGCTTTGATGCTTGCTCCATTTTGCACAAGAACTTCTGTGGAAGCCAGCAGACGGATAGGCGCCGCTTCTCCGTTTGAGGTAGAGGACTTAAAATCTTCATTAGTTTGGGGCCAACTCAAAGCTGGTTCATCGGTTGAAATTGGTGATGCTTTATTCCCACGCCTTGAAGAAGACAAAATTCTGGCAGTAGAGGATTAATTTTCAAATTATGTCAGACTTCGCGTGCACAGGCGACATTGATCCATGGTTCCGTAAAAAACCAAAAAAGCATGGCAAGGAATGGCCTGTTGTTGAACCCCCATGTTTTTCTTCTAATGTGAGAATTGCAGACACGCATGCTCATGTAAACATGCTTGATGATCCAGCGCTTTCTTTAGCGCAAGCTGCATATTGGAATGTTTCGTTTGTCGAAGCGATGACCGACCCTCTTTCAGAAGAAGGCGTGGGTTTTTATGACGATTTGCCTGAAATTTTGAAGAAGTCTGGCAACATTTTGAAGCTTTTTCAAAACATGTCAGACTTAAAAATTGATGGCGCAGAAACTTTGCAAAAGAAGTCTGACTTTAATTTAAAAACTCAATTTTCAAAGCAGAAAGGCGAGTTTGGCATTGAGACTGGTGACCGTGAAGCAGCTTTTAAAAACATGTCCGACTTAAAAATTGATGGCGCTGAAACTGATTTTCAAAACTTGTCAGACTTGCCAACAGTTCGTGTCGCATGTGGAGTTCATCCGCATTATTCGCGGAACTATTCTGAACAAGTAGAGGCTACGCTAATCCAAAAACTCAGAGATCCTCGCACTAGTGCACTGGGGGAAGTTGGATTGGATTATCATTACGATTTTTCGCCAAGGGAAGATCAAATTAAAGTTTTCGAGCGGCAAATTGAAATTTCACAAGAAGCCAGACTTCCAATTATTCTGCATGTTCGCGAAGCATTCGATGACGCTTTTTCTTGCATGAGGAATGCTGGCTTCAACGAGAGTGGTGTTCTTCTTCATTGCTACACTTCTGATGCAAAAGAGATAACACGCTGGGTTGATGAAGGATGCTATATTGCGTTTGGCGGAGCAATCACGTTTAAGAAGCTAGAAGAAGTTCGTGAGGCGTGCAAACTTGTTCCGCTTAACCGACTTCTAACCGAAACAGATTCGCCGTTTATGGCTCCAGAGCCTTTTAGAAGCACAGAATGTGGACCAAGTCACACTATTTTCACGCTCTCGGCAATGATAGACCTTCTTCAAAATGATGTCAGACTTGATGTTGAAGAGTTTGCAACACAACTCTATGAAAACGCAATCAAACTTCTCAATCGCCCAGCAACAAACTGGCAATTGAAGCACTCGAAGGAAGAATCGCTATGTCTCTAATCTCGATTTTTTGTGGGTCACCTCGCTCCGAAGGACGCTCTCAGTGTTTTGCTACAGGTCTTTTTGAAGAACAAATAGCGATGAACCCAGAATGCGAAGTTTCTCTAATTTCTATTGCCGACATGGACATTTCCGGCTGCATTGGTTGTGAAGGCTGCAGAGAGACTTTCGAGTGCGTAATCAATGACGACATGCAAGAGTTAATTGATTATTTTCGCGACACGGATGAAATTTTCATTACATGCCCAATTTATATGGCAGGCGTGCCTGCGCAATTTAAAGCTGTGCTTGATCGCTTGCAGCCGCTTTATTGGGAGGATGCGCGCCACGGGGAGCTAAAGCCTGCGCATGTCCATTTGTTTGGAGAGGGGCACGACCCCTACGGAAGCAAAGGCGCTGAAGCGTCAATAAGGTCAGCTCTTCACGTCGCTGGGTTTGAAGTTAAAGATGTCAAGCTCCACATTAACTAATCCTAGCATCGTATCAAGAATGCTTAAGGACCATGGAGTGGAATTGAGCCATTCTCTGGGTCAGAATTTCTTAATCAATTCTTCAGTAGTAGACAAAACGATTGCTCTCGCGGAAGTGAATCGCGACGATTTCGTTTTGGAAGTTGGTCCTGGGATTGGTGCCTTGACCGTTCCGCTTTTGAAGACTGGTGCAAGGGTTGTCTCAATTGAAAAAGATGACAGACTTTATGGTCTTTTGAGAGAAAATACTGCTTTTTCAAGGGATTCTTTTACCCTTATTGAGGGTGATGCACTCGATAAATCCCTTTTAAAAAACATGTCAGACTTCTTTTTAAATAACGACACTCAAACAGGATTGCTTTTACAAAAGAAGCCAGACTTGAGAAAAGAATCGTTTCATAGCGATTTTAAAAACATGTCAGACTTGCACGCAAATTACGCTACATTCGTTTTAAAAAACATGTCAGACTTAAAAGTTAATAAAGAGACTGCGTTAGAAACGGGAGCAAAAAGAAAGCAATTTCCTAACAAGCTCGTTGCTAATTTGCCCTATGGCATTGCGGCAACACTCGTTTTGCATTATTTACAAAACATGTCAGACTTAAATGAAGTGACCGTCATGGTTCAAAAGGAAGTGGCCGAGCGCATGATGGCTAAAGTCGGAACGAAAAACTACGGTGCATACACTGTTAAGCTTCGGCTCTTTGCAAAACCAGTAGATTGGTTTTTTGTTGGACGAAACAATTTTCTGCCTGCGCCTCGTGTTGACAGCGCAGTGATAAAGCTTAAAAAACATGACAGACTTGATGGTGAGGTTTCTGCAAAAATTCTGAAAAATGCCTGCGTTGCTGCGGATGCTGCGTTCGCGAGCAGGCGAAAAACAATCCTCAATTCTATGAAGACCTACTTTGGAAATGGGAAGTCTGACATGATTTGTAAATGGCTTCAAGCTTGCGGAATCGACCCCTTGATACGCGGCGAAAAACTAGACACAGAAGACTACGTTACACTGGGAATACAGTTTGATAATTTCATGAACTAGTGCAATAATTGTTGACTGGAATTTTTTTGATTTAACAGCATTATTGAACATTAAGGAGCACCTAATGGCGCTTTCTCGCGGTAAAAAGACTACATCTCAAAGTTTCGCCGATAAAACTGGCGACCTAAGAAACCAAAAGAACAAAACAAAAACAAAGCATTCTTCCACAAGACGCAACATTTGGCTCTTGATTATTACAACCATCCTTGTAGCGGCTTCTGTCGTTATGTTTATGCCCCCAAATGAGAAAATCAATCAAGGCCTTGACATTCGAGGCGGGCTTTCTGTTGTTTTGACTGCACACACAAACGACGGTTCAGCTCCAACAAAAGACCAGATGGAGACGAGCAGAAAAATCATTGAAAGCCGCGTTAATGCGCTCGGTGCGAATGAGGCAGTCGTTCAATTGCAGGGAAATGATCAGATTCTCGTTCAAATTCCTGGTTTGCAGGATACGCAAACTGCCTTGAATACAATTGGAAAAACTGGTCAGCTTTCTTTTGCGCGCCTTGATTCTTTCACTGACGAAGACGTGCGAACTAAAATTGACAATGGGCAATATGGTGGGTATCAATCTGTTTCTGATGATTACGGAAATTCGTTTAGGATTGAAAGCCAGAACAAGGTGACCGTCGACGAGGGCTCATATACTCCACTGTTTACAGGAGAAAACATTAAGAAAGTTACGGTCGATCGCGAGAGTCAGACTTCGCAGTATTACGCCGTCAACATCGAGCTTGACTCAACTGCGACAAAAGCGTTCGCCGAGGCTTCGAGTGACCTTGTGTCCACGAACGGAAAAATCGTAATTATTCTGGACAATCAAGTTAATAGTGCACCTACTGTCCGAGCTGCAATTACAGACGGACGCGTATCGATTACTGGCAATTATTCCCAAAACGAGGCGAAGGCGCTTCAAACAGTTCTCGAAAGCGGATCTCTGCCAGTAAGCTTCGAATATTCTACAAGTCAGGTGGTTGGGCCAACTCTTGGCCAAGACGCATTGAATGGAGCAATCATTGTTGTGCTAATCGGACTTGCTCTCGTTATGCTCTACCTGCTATTCTTCTACAAAGGACTTGGAATAATCACGGCTGGCGCAATGCTAGTGTTTGCTGCCCTTTACCTGGGCATATTGGCGACTCTTTCTGCCTTTGCTCAGTTTACGCTCTCTCTTGCAGGACTTGCGGGCATCGTGCTCACAATTGGCATGGCTGCTGACTCTTCGGTGCTCACGGTCGAGCGCTTCCGCGAAGAAATCAGAATGGGCAAGTCGATTCGCTCGGCTTCAATTTCTGGCGTTAAGCATGCAATTCTTACATCAATCGACGCAGACCTTGTTTCGCTTGTGTCTGCGCTCTGCCTTTTCTTCCTCGCATCTGCTACTGTTAGGGGTTTCGGTCTCACGCTTGCGCTCGGAATTTTCTGCGACATTGCAATGATGCTTCTCTTTAAAGCTCCACTCATTCGCCTGATGGCTCCTCGCACAATTAAAAAGCATCCTGAGTTTTGGAATGTTAAAGACTGCCTTGATGCAGCAGAAATTGAGAAGGAAGAGATTGCGGAAGAGGCTGAATCCCACGTAGTCAAAGCTGCTAAGAAGGTTAAAGGTCGCTTTATTAAGAAGGATATCAACTTTGTTGGTCAGACTAAAGTTTTCTTGACTATTTCGGCAGTGGCCGTAGTTGTTTTTGTTGGCTCTATGTGCATTCGCGGTTTTAACTTCGGAATTGAGTTTGTTGGCGGTTCTTCGATTACATATGCGGATACAAAAGGAGTTTCCACAGAAGAGCTTCGCCAAGCATTTAATGAGGTTGGCCAGGACAATGCGACAATTCAAACAGCTCAGACTGATGGTCAGGAAGGCTACATTGTTAGAATTCCTGTTACTGATTCAAATCAGGCCAACGACATCGCAAAACAGGTGCAGGATAAATTTGGCTATGAGGCACAAGACACGAGCGTAAACGTCATCGGACCTGACTGGGGCGAGAGCATCGTTCAATCTTCACTCATTGCTTTCCTTGTTTCTATGCTGTTAATTATTGTTTACATTGCAATACGCTTTGAGTGGAAGATGGGAGTTGTTGCAATCATCGCGCTTTTGCACGACTTGATTATCGTAATGGGCATTTATGCCGTGTTTGGAAGGGAAGTAAATCCAAACACGATTGCGGCATTGCTCACAATTCTTGGCTACTCTTTGTATGACACAGTCGTTACTTTCCACCGCGTCAATGACAATATGGCTACCGAGGGGATTAAGTGTACATTTGCCACAATGGCAAATCACTCAATTAACCAAGTTTTGATTAGAACAATCAACACTACCGTGACATCATTTGTGCCTGTCTTCTTCATGTTGTTCTTCGGAGGAGAAACGCTGAAAGACTTTGCATTTGCAATGTCAATTGGCTTGATTGCGGGCGCATACTCATCATTTGCGGTTGCAGTTCCAATTTATACTTTGTGGAAAACTCGCGAGCCAAAGTTTGCAAAGTTGCAGAAGAAGTATGGCAAAGAAGTCAAGTGCTTCGACTTTGATGCGTCTTATCGCGGAGGTCTTGAGCAAGTTCCTCTTGCTCGTGTTGAAGCTAACGCTAAGAAGTCTGCTCAAGCTACAAGCGCTACTTCGGAATCTCTAAACAATACTGCGCACCAAAATACAGGCAGCAAGGGTGAAGGTTCGCATAAGGCTGCAAATCAACCTCGCACTGAGAAGAAAATAAAAAGACCAGCAAAGAAGCAGTAATTTTTATTCAAACGACAAATCACAAAACTTAAAAAGCGGCTGTTACCGGCTGCTTTTTTATTTACAAAACATGTCAGACTTCCTACTTACGATCCAAGTCTGACATCATTTTAAAATTTACAAAACATGTCAGACTTACATTTCTAATTAACTATTGAGGCACTTTGATTAGTATTTTGGCAAGTATGACGTTAATTTGATATTTCAGTTTTAAGCCAGACTTCCTTTGTGACCTAACCATCCGCTCGTTTATTTACAAGGCATGTCAGACTTCTCACTAACGTACCAAGTCTGACATCATTTTGAAATTTACAAAACATGTCAGACTTACTTTATGCGTGCTAGAATTTACTGATGCCTAAAGAGCTTTTTTCGAAATATAGAGAGATCATTTCCTATTTAGTAGTTGGAATTTGCACAACAATTGTGTCTTTGGCAGTTTACTATTTTTGCGTACTGACATTTCTCGACCCTAATAACGCCGTCCAGCTTCAAATAGCTAATATCATTTCTTGGGTTTGCGCGGTGCTTTTTGCATATGTCACAAACAGGCGGTTCGTTTTTCAGTCGAAGTCTGACCAAATTTTTAAAGAATTCACCTCGTTTGTGGGCTCGCGTGTAGCAACGCTTTTGATGGACATGGCTATCATGTTTTTAAGCGTAACGATTTGCCACATGAATGACAAGATTGCCAAACTGATAGTTCAAGTTGTTGTTACAATCGGAAATTACGTCTTCGCAAAACTCTGGGTGTTTGCAAAGAAGGACTAAATGACAGGTACTTTATCTGAACAACGCATAATCGCAAAAGTGACCTTCGTTGGCGTTTTTGGCAATGTTATGCTGTCGCTTTTTAAGCTCATAGCTGGCGTTTTCGGAAACTCAAGCGCGATGATTTCCGACGCAGTTCACTCTTTGTCGGACGTTTTTGCCACTGCTATTGCTTTTGTGGGTGTGAAAATTTCAAAAAGAAATCCTGACGACTCTCACCCATATGGGCACGAGCGGTTCGAATCAGTTGCATCCCTTTTGCTGGGCATCATTTTGTTGATAACTGGCATAGGAATTGGAATCGGCGGTGTTGAGAAGGCTTCTGAGATTCTGGGAGGCAATTCTTCGTTTCAACCTCCGCAAATCATTGCTCTAATTGCGGCAGTTGTGTCCATTGTTTCAAAAGAGGCTATGTTTTGGTATACGCGCCATTATGCCAAGGTGTTGATGTCTAGCGCCTTCATGGCCGACGCATGGCATCATCGCTCGGACGCAATTTCTTCAGTGGCAGCGCTCGTGGGCATCGGCGGAGCAATGCTTGGATATCCTGTTTTGGAGCCTGCAGCTTCAGTTGTTATTGCTTTCTTTATAGCCGGCGTGGCCGCAAAACTGTTGCGCGATAGTTTAAATCAGCTTTTGGATTCATCTGTTGGCAAAGAGTTTGAGGATGAATTGGGTGCGTTTGTCTTGAAGCAGACTGGCGTTATTGACGTCGACATGGTGCGATCTCGTCGATTTGGGAACAGAATTTGCATCGATCTTGAAATTGGAGTCGACGGAAGCCAGACTTTGGAAGAAGCGCATGCAATTGCAGAAAAGGTCAGACTTTCTGTTCTCGAATCATATCCAATGATAAAGTTCGTTACTGTTCATGAGAATCCTGCGTAGTGCCATATTTCGTTTTTGTTTTTCCTTTACTAAATCATTCCGCTTAAGAATTCAAGAGCGAGAGAAAGTCGAACGTATTTTATCAATCGCATGAGGTATCTAATTTTGAAACAATTCTCAAACTTTCATGATGAATAGACGCAAGCGAAGGCAAGCCTGGGCGAACAGATTTGTTCGAAAACTTGAGGAGCTGTGCTTTGCACTGCCCGAATGTTTGCAGAACGAAGCTGGAGTTCAGGCTTGGCTGCAGCGAATTGGGAAGGCGCGTGAAGCGCGCTCAATATGGCTGGGGTACCAGGATTCGAACCTAGATAGCTGGTACCAAAAACCAGAGTCCTGCCGTTGGACGATACCCCAACAAAGATGGTGGGTCGTGAGGGAATCGAACCCGCGACCTTGGGATTAAAAGTCCCCTGCTCTACCAACTGAGCTAACGACCCACGAAATAAGACGCGTCCTAAACGCGATTGCTAATTATACTTCAATTATTGTTAGATGAAAAGCAAAATTAGCACAATAATTACAAGAATTAAAATTACAGGAATTGCGATTTTTACAAACGTTGGTAATGACTCAAATGCGTCAATGAAACCATTGTTCATTGGGCTTCCTTGTTGATTACCAGAATACAATTTCGGTTCAGTTGTTGGAACTCTGTCACTTCTTGTGTTCCAGCGGTTTTTTGAATCAGACGAAACAACCAGTGGATCATGTTTGTCCTGATCGTTAATTGTTTTGTTCGAAATTATTTGCTGCTCATTAAAGGTGCGAGAGTCTATTGTTCCTCTGCCATCAATCAAAGTTCTTTCCGATGAGCGAGGACTCTCTCCCTGAAGAGCGTCGCGTGAAGCACGTTCCTTTTCATATTGTTCCCAGCTTCTGCGTGTTTTTGCCTGAAATTCTTTTGAAGTTAGGGGTTTAGCAACTGACACGCGTTTCGAAGTGACGGTCTTAGACTTTTCCATATTAATTCCAGCGCTCATTCGAGCTTCTGAAGCGGCACGATCTCGCTGTTGTTCACGACGCTTTGCGCTCATTACTTCTTCCTCACGGCGAATTTCATCGAAATGCGAGCGTCGTTGTCTAGCGCGTTCTGCCGTTTCTCGGTATTGTGCGAGAGATTCGTTTGTGCGAGCGCGGGCAGTTCTCGCGCGCGATGTGTTCTTGCGTTCGTATTCACGAACAATCTCGTCGCGAGTTAACTTTTTTTCAGGCTGTTTATTTCCGGAATAATTTACTGTCATATTTCCACCAAGGAAATATTATACTTTCTTTGTTCTCAGAGAGCTTGAGGCGAGGTTTTTAGTTCTTCAAATTTCGATTAGTTTCTTCAAATTTTCGCGTCGATTTTCAGAATGCTGTTATACTATATATAAAGCATAGTAAACCTGTTATCTACTATATATAGACATTTTTCAACAATTCTGCTGTTGAAAAACTGTTGAAAAAATAACAACCCCCACAGTAGGGGGCATTTGAACAAAATCGAATCTTGTGGAATTAGAAGGAGAGGATTATGTCGCCACAAAACACGGAATTGTACGAAAAACTTGTACAAAACACAACTCTAAACGTCCCAACAACAATTAAAAAGCGTGATGGCCGTGTGGTGGATTTTGATCTCGAGAAAATCGTTGACGCCGTTGAAAAGGCTTTTTTGGCTTCTGGAGCAATGCAAAATCTTCAAGTTTCTCGCGATGTTGCAAATTTGGTTCTTGCAAAGATTATCGGTGGTGCCGTTGAGGGCATTCCTACGGTTGAGGGAATACAGGACCTTGTTGAAGAAGCGTTGATTGAGAGCGGTTTCTCTCAGACAGCAAAAGCCTACATTCTTTATCGTGCGCAACGTAGTCGCGTTCGTGATGTCAATTCTCGTCTCATGCAGACCTTGAAAGACATCACTTTCACCAAGGCTACTGACAGTGATATGAAGCGCGAAAATGCAAACATTGATGCAGACACTGCAATGGGCACAATGTTGAAATATGGTTCAGAAGCGTCAAAGCAATTCTATGAGATGTGTGTAATCGATCCTGAATTTGCTAAGGCTCATCGTGAGGGAGATATTCACATCCACGATATGGATTTTTATACACTCACAACAACTTGCGCGCAAATAGAACTCCGAAAGCTCTTTCGCGGAGGTTTTTGCACAGGGCACGGCGTTCTTCGTGAACCAAATGACATTGCAAGCTATTGCGCCCTTGCTTGCATTGCAATCCAATCAAACCAAAACGACCAGCACGGTGGGCAATCGATTTGTGACTTTGATTATGGTCTGGCCGAGGGTGTGAGAAAGACCTATCGTCGACTCTATAAAAAACATTTAGCAGAAGCGCTTGATCTTCTTACCGACATGGATGACGAGCGTGGATTTGTTCAGTCATTGCTTGACAAATGCGAGGAAGATACTGGAAAAATTGCAAGCCTTGCAATGGATGAAGAATTTGTTTCTGCTGTTCACAAAGGGCTTGTTGATGGAGGAGTTTCAGAGGATGTTTCACAAAAAGCAATGGCCTATGCTGTGAAAAATGCTACGCGCGACACCGATCGCACGACATTCCAGGGAATGGAAGCACTTGTGCATAATTTGAACACAATGCATTCTCGTGCAGGCGCACAAACTCCGTTTTCTTCTGTTAACTACGGCATGGATACAAGCCCTGAGGGACGTATGGTAATTAAAAACATGCTGCTTGCAACCGAAGAAGGACTTGGACACGGCGAGACACCAATCTTCCCTGTTCAAATTTTCCGCGTTAAAGAAGGCGTCAACTACAACGAGGGTGACCCTAACTATGATTTGTTCAAACTAGCTATGCGTTGCAGTGCAAAGCGTTTGTTCCCTAACTTTAGCTTCCTGGATGCCCCTTTCAATCTGCAATATTACAAAGGAAACCCAGAAACTGAGATTGCCTACATGGGTTGCAGAACACGTGTAATGGGAAACGTGTTTGACAGGTCACGAGAAATCACGCCTGGCAGAGGAAACCTAAGCTTTACTTCTATCAATCTCCCTCGTCTTGGCATTCGAGCAAAGGGTGACATTGATTTGTTTTTTGATTTGCTTGATCAAAAGCTTGATCTTGTGCGTCGTCAGCTTGATGAGCGTTTCGAAATCCAATGCAGAAAGCACGTTTACAACATGCCTTTCTTAATGGGGCAGGGTGTCTGGATTGATTCTGAGAACTTGAAACCTGAAGATGAAGTCCGTGAAGTGTTAAAGCATGGCACTTTAAGCATTGGTTTCATTGGCTTGGCGGAATGCTTGAAGGCGCTTGTTGGCAAGCATCATGGTGAGAGTGAGGAGTCCCAAAAGCTCGGACTTGAAATTGTCGGACACATGCGCTCCTATGTTGACAAAGTTTCGCAGGAGAAAGGTCTCAACTACACACTGCTTGCAACACCTGCAGAGGGGCTTTCCGGTCGCTTTGTGAGAATGGACCGAGCTCGTTTTGGTAGCATCGAGGGAATTACTGACCGTGATTTCTACACAAACAGTTTCCATGTGCCTGTCTACTATGACATCAATGCGTTTAGAAAGATTGACATTGAAGCGCCTTATCACGCTCTTACCAATGCAGGTCACATTTCATACATTGAACTTGACGGCGACCCAACCGAGAACCTAGATGCTTTTGAAGCCGTGATCCGTCACATGAAAGACAGCGGAATTGGTTATGGTTCTGTGAACCATCCCGTCGATCGAGACCCTGTGTGTGGATATAACGGAATCATAAATGATGTTTGCCCTAAATGCGGACGTCACGAGGGCGATGGCAATGAGAATTTTGAAAGAATTCGTCGCATCACAGGTTATCTTGTTGGAACGCTTGATCGCTTTAACGATGGCAAGCGCGCAGAAGAAGCTGCTCGAGTAAAACACAGCATTCCTGGATATCACACTGCTGACTAGTTTAAATTTATAAACATAATTTTGTTCTGGCTGACAAAGCGACCTCTTTTTGGGGTCGCTTTTCTCATTTGTTCGCAAGTTTATCTTTAAGTCTGACATGAATTGAAAATTTCATTTCCATGCCAGACTTGAGTTGTTTTCTCTGAAGTCTGACATCATTTTTAAAACTGCTTTTGTTTTTGAAGTCTGACATGAATTAGAAATGCAGAAATTTTCGTTTGAGCAATAAGTCTGACATTAAATTGAACTTAAAGATTAAGTCTGACATGATTTTAAAATTTAAAATTTATGTCAGACTTAAATTGTTGGGTTAATTTTTCTGTAGGTTGAGAGCTCTAGGGAAACAGAAGTGAGGCTACGAAGCCACATGCAATTCCGATGACTAAAAGTGTAGCAACGATTGAAAGGTTGCGTTTTGGTTCTTGATTTGTGCGGAACAAAACAATCAAGCCGATGCCTGCGGAAACAAGAAGCCCCGAGAGCATCGCCCCTGTGCTAAGCAGTCCTTCCGTCCAAAGATCGGCAATTGCAACGCTCGCTGCACAGTTTGGAATGAGCCCAACAATTGCACTCAGCACTATTGAGAAAGAGTCATTGGTTTTCAGGAAATTCCCAATCGAGTCTTCTCCAGCGAATTGAATTAGGAATCCAAGGATTAAGTTAATGATAAAAACAAAAATCGTGACTTGGATTGTGTGAATGAGGGCATAAAAGAGAATGGAACGAAACCCTGTGTCGGACCCGCAACAGCATGCATCACAGCTACATTCTTCCTGTTCACAGAGTTCATGAATCTTAAAGGCAGTTGAATTTGTGTGTCTAAAGTGGAGCACTGCATCAATAATAAATCCTGCTACCATTCCGATTGCGAACTTCGTTCCAAGCAAGGCAAGAATTTGTTCGACAGGAACTGCCTTTGCTATGAAAATTGGCAGCATTTCGTCGGAAGTTGCGAGGAAAACGGCAATCAGAGTTCCTCTTGTGATTACTCTGCCAGCATAAAGTGTCGCTGCCGCAGCAGAAAAACCGCACTGCGGCAACAATCCTAAAAATGCACCAATTACAGGGCCAAGTTTTCCCGCATTCATAACTCTGTTTGTGGCTGAGTCGCTCGTTTTAATTTCAAGCCATTCCATTGCCACATACGTTATGTAGAGAAACGGGACTAGATAACCTGTGTCTTTAAGAGCATCGAATAAAACGTCTAGTATTAAATCCATAGATTCCAGCTAGTTTGCTAGCTCATCAGGCAATTGTAGAGCTCGTTAGTTGCACTCTCTTCATCTAATGTCCACGTGTTGCCGCTCTTTGTGAATGTGAACGTTGCATCTTGAGTTTTTGGTGCGGAGTTTTCAATTTTCTGAATGAGCTTTTGGCCTGCAGCTTTGTAGTCATCGTCGCTAATTGAAGCTTTGCTAGACAGTTCGTTGATTGTTTCTTTTTGCCATTCTCCTAATGCATCCATGATTGACTTGTTGGTGATTGAAACTTCAGCATCGGCAGTGTCTCCGTCAATCTTGACGTCTTTAATTGAATAATCAAAATCTGAGAGCCAAGCTGTAATAATGGCGTTGCCATCGATGCCCAATTGATCAAGGCCATTTCCAACTGAAGAATTAAAGCTGCCAACAAGCTCGTTCCACTCGTCTCCGTTTTTGTCTTTAATTTGGTCAAGCTCCTGCGAAATACATTCTTTAATGACAGTTGAGTCATCTTTACCTCCGCAAGCTGTTAGCGATGCTGTCATCAAAGTTGCGATTGCGATGGCAAGCAGTGCAGTCAATGCTCTCTTGAAATATGTTTTGTTCTCCATTTTTGCTACCCTCCAGTCGTAAAAATTGCCAAAAAACCACAGAATAAGAATACCATGCATCATGTTTAAAATAGAACTGCAATCATTTAGCAAAAGCTATTGTTCTGTTCTAATGTCTTTAAGTTCATTCAAGGAAATCCAATTGCAATAGCGATCAACGTTTCTTAAAATATTAGGTGACAACACTAGAAATGTAGATGAAGCTAGCCTGAACTGTATGAATGACTTTATTTGGAGAGGTCCTTTCTGGCTTTTCAAAATGTAGGTTTCACAATTTTTTAAAGGTGAAGATTTCATAGTAAGTTTTCTCGGAGAAAAATAGGCGAGGATGGGCTTTGTAGCAGTCATTCCTGCAAGTCTTGAGGGTTGATTTTGTTAGTGTTTACGAGTGGGTTGAGAAGCACCCCCTCTTATACTTAAAAGACCTTTTGGCACACTAAATTGCATTTGAACACATGTCAAAAATGCGAAATATAACAAGTCTTTCAGTCTTTGTGATGTTGAAGTTTTGCGCTTGCTAATAGAGAAGCCGAAGCGTGATGTCTAAAGCGATAGGAGATCTCATTTGAAGAAATTGTATATCGTAACAGGTGCTTTGGGCCATTTAGGCAGCACAATCATTCGTTATTTACGCGACGTTGATTGCGAAATTCGGGGGCTGATTCTTCCTTGTGATGATGCCACTGACAGTTATCAGACTACCTACTACAAGGGGGATGTGACCATACTTAAGACACTAGAGCCGCTATTTGCTAACATTTCGGCTTATGAAGTCACGGTAATCCACACAGCGGCGATTATTAGCATTGGTGAAAAGATTACACCTCATCTTTATGATGTAAATGTTAACGGGACCAAAAACATAATCGATATGTGCGTTAAACATCGAGTTAGGCGTTTGGTTCATGTTAGCTCGGTCCATGCAATTCCTGAGCTAGAAGATGGGGCGTGTATATCTGAAGTAGATTCCTTTAGCGCCGAAGCAGTTCACGGAGCCTATTCTAAAACTAAGGCAGAGGCGAGTCAGGCTGTTATGGATGCGGTCAAAGCTGGCCTCGATGCTGTAATTGTTCATCCTTCCGGGATAATTGGTCCATTTGATGGCGGCGACAATCATTTAGTTCAGCTCATCAGTATGTACATAACTGGAAAACTGCCAGCAGGAATTTCTGGTGGCTATGATTTTGTAGATGTTCGCGATGTTGCAAAAGGATGCCTTCTTGCAGCAAACGCAGGTAAAACGGGCAGATGTTATATACTTTCTAACTGCTATTGTTCTGTAAAAGAGCTCCTTGAGATGGTGAGAAGAGTGACTGGTGGCAAAAAGATAGTTTGTTTTCCAATTTTTCTTGCGAAAGTTGCGCTCCCTTTCTTTGAGTTTTTTGCTAAAGTGAGGAAAACTCGCCCTCTATACACAAGATATGCATTGTACACGCTCTCAAGTAACGGGAATTTTTCTCATGAACGAGCGTCTCAAGAGTTGGGATATTCCCCTAGGGATTTAAAATCTACTGTTCGAGACACAGTTTTCTGGCTTGAAAGTGCGCAAGTGCGACTTGATAAAGTGGATGAAAATAAAGCTGGGAATGTTTGATAGGAATGTAATCCTTTTGTTTGGGTCCTTTGGCTTGACTTATTGTTAAGAAACGAGAATATCGACGAATAATCGTGATTATGTCGTTAATCAGGCCGAAATAGTAGTTTTAGTGTTGGTTAATTTGATTCGAGAAAGGTTTTGGAGATTATGAAGTGGAATATTGTTACTGACTCGAGTTGCGATCTTTTCCCTAAAAGCCACCCTGAATGCGACGCTGAGAGAACAAGTGTTCCTTTTGTTATCTCAGTTGGAAGTAAAGAATTTGTCGATGATGAAAGCATAGACATTCCTGAGCTTCTTGATGCGATGGAGAAAGAAGAAAAGGCAAGCTTCACTTCATGCCCTGCACCAGGCACTTGGTTTGATCAGTTTGAAAAGGCAGAAAACTCTATTGCCATCACTATCTCATCGCAACTTTCTGGAAGCATGAACAGCGCGCTTGCGGCGAAAAAACATGCATTAGAGGAGCATCCTAACAAAAACATTGCTGTTCTGGATTCTTGTTCGACTGGGCCTGAACTGGTTTTGTGCGTTAAAGAAATCGAGAATATGATTCGCAAAGGCCTTGATTTTGATGCTATTGTCACTAACGCTGTTGAATTCTTGAAAAAAAAGAAAGTTGTTTTTGCTCTTTCTTCTTTTGACAACCTCATTAAAAACGGGCGAATGGGCAAAGTTACAGGTCTCATAGCTAAAGCGCTTGGCATGTGGGGCATTGGCATAGGAAGTGACGAAGGAAAAATAATCTTTGAGGCAAAGGCAAGAGGCGCGAAAAAAGCTCTTCTTGTTATTCTCCATGACATGAAAAAGAGAGGTTTTTCAGGGGGGAAAGTTGCTATTAGCCATTGTGACAATCTAGCCCTTGCACAAACTCTCAAAGAAAAAATTCTAGAAACATGGAAAGACGCTCAGATTGAAATTCTTCCCACAAGAGGTCTTTGTAGCTACTATGCAGAACGCGGCGGTCTAATCGTTAGCTATTAGTTACAAAAAAATGAAATAAAGAGACAGTTAACGCTTTTCACCATCATTTGACATATGTGTGTCGTGGGATTATACGCTTGTCTCAATTATTAGAAAAGAGGCGCCATTATTGGCGCCTCTTTTTGTAACTCCTAAAAGCAAAGAACTTTTATCAGTCTAAATCAAGTTTAGTTAAACCTTTGGAGCTCTCGTCTACATCATTCCGCCCTGAGCGGCTGCTGCTGCGGCTGCTGCTGCCTCGGCTGGGTCAGGATCTTTTGGAATGTCGTTGACAGTTGCTTCAGTAATAAGAATCAACGATGCAACAGAAGCTGCGCTTTGAAGAGCAGTTCTTGTGACCTTGACTGGGTCGTTTACTCCCATCTTAATCATGTTGCCCCATTCATCATTCTTGTAGTTTCTGCCGAGACCAGGTTCAGCTTTCTTTACTTCTGCGACTTCAACGCTGCCCTCATAGCCAGCATTTGTAGCAATTGCACGAAGTGGTGCTTCCATTGCGTGACGCATAATGTCAACGCCAATCTTTTCATCGCCTTCTGCGTTTACGTCGTCAAGAACTTTAATAGCATTAACAAGTGCTACGCCGCCACCAGCAACAATGCCTTCTTCGACAGCTGCACGAGTTGATTGCAGAGCGTCCTCGATGCGGCTCTTTGTTTCTTTGAGTTCGCTTTCTGTTGCTGCTCCAACCTTCAAAACGCCAACGCCACCAGCTAGTTTTGCTTTTCTTTCTTGTAATTTCTCGCGGTCGAAATCGCTGTCGCAATTTTCAAGCTCAACATCGATTTGGTTAACGCGTTCTTTAATCTTTTCTTTGTCACCAGCGCCATCAACGATGAGGAAGCTGTCTTTTGTGACCTTTACTGTCTTTGCGTTGCCCATAGCCTGGATGTTTGCATCAGCAAGTGTCATTCCGAAGTCTTTGTCGATAACTTGTGCGCCAGTTACAGCAGCGATGTCTTCGAGGATTCTCTTGCGACGATCGCCAAATCCAGGAGCTTTGCAAGCAACAACATTCAAGGTGCCCCTCAATTTGTTCAAGAGCATTGTTGAAAGTGCTTCGCCATCAACATCTTCTGCAACGATGAACAAAGGACGTTGCGAGCGCATGACTTCTTCGAGTAGAGGAATCATGTCTTGGATGTTAGAAACTTTTTGGTCGGTCAACATGATGTATGGGTCTTTTAAGACTGCTTCCATCTTTGTTGTGTCGGTGACCATGTATGGTGAGATGTAGCCACGCTCATATTGCATGCCTTCAACAACTTCCATGTCGATGCCGAATGTTTGGCTGTCTTCTACAGAAATTGCGCCGTCGTTTCCAACTGCCTCCATTGCTTCTGCAATCTTTTCGCCAATCTCGGCATCTCCTGCAGAAATTGTGCCAACAGCAGCGATTTGCTCTTTTGTTGAAACTGGTGTTGAGTTCTTTTTGATTTCAGCTACCACAGCGTCAACTGATTTTTCAATGCCACGACGAATTGCAAGAGCGTCGCTTCCTGCTGTAACGTTCTTGATGCCCTCTGCAACGATTACATCTGCAAGAAGAGTTGCTGTTGTTGTGCCGTCACCAGCAACATCGTTTGTTTTAACTGCAACCTCTTTTACGAGTTGTGCGCCCATGTTCTCGATTGGATCCTCGAGTTCGATGTCACGAGCAACCGTAACGCCGTCGTTTGTGATTGTTGGTGCGCCATATGATTTTTGAAGAGCTACATAACGACCCTTAGGTCCAAGTGTGACCTTTACTGCATCTGAGAGTTTTGTTACACCGCGTGCAAGGCCACTTCTTGCGTCTGCGTCAAATCTAATTGCTTTTGCCATTAAAATCAATCTCCTTTTTATGCATATACTGCGTAAATGTCGTCAGATTTAACAATTACGTAATCTTCGCCGTCTACTTGAATTTCATTTCCTGCATATTTTGAATAAACGACACGGTCGCCGTCTTTAACATTCATCGGAATGAGGTTTCCATTGTTGTCGCGCTTGCCTTCGCCAACTGCAACAATTGTTCCGCAGCATGGCTTTTCTTTGTTTGTGCTGGCAATGTAAATGCCAGAGGCTGTTTTTTCTTCTGCCTCGTCTTGTTTTAAGATGACGCGATCACCTAGTGGTTTAAGGTTCATAACATCTCCTTTTTGTGCTCCGCACTAATGTATGCGGCTCTCTTATAAAACGTTAAAGATTATATCTTTATTTAGCACTCTTTAGATGAGAGTGCTAAATATACACTCTTCAGCGTATTAGTGCAGGTTACGCACGTCTTTGTGTTCTATAATTTTTTTCACTTTTGTAATGCCAAAAGCATTCTTAAGAAAAAGTATCAACTTGAACTAATGGGGTTGTGGTTCAATGAGTGTGTTTTGAAGGGAGGTGTCTTCAATGGCTCAAGGCAAAGTGAAGTGGTTTAATGGCGAAAAAGGCTATGGATTCATTTCTATGGAAGATAGCGATGATTTATTTGTTCATTATTCTGAAATCCAGATGGATGGCTATAAAACTCTAAAAGAAGACCAGTTGGTAGAATTCGAAATCGTAGACGGCAACGATGGAAAACTACAAGCCGTTAATGTAAAAGTTGTTGAATAAAACAACGCAAAAATCTGCTTTATTCTGCGAGGGTTCTGCGCCCTCGTTTTTATTTGTTTTGGACATTAGTTTGCGTGGGTTTTTAGCCAGCTAAGCACACGTTCGTGATAGCTTAAATCTTCCTCATATAGACCATGTCCAAGGTTTTCATACATAACAGTGTCACATTTCAGAGCTTGCGACATTTCAATGCTTGCTTCTCCAGACACAACTTTGTCATTCCATCCACCATTTATTAGCACAGGGCATTTTATTTCACTTAATCTATTGAATGCGTTGTGAGATGTGCAAGCTTTCGCCATGATTTTATATTGGTCAGCAGGCCTTCTTGCATTTTGTGGCGGCAACTCTATCTCGTCATCTTTGTGAATATCAAGCCATTTGTTTGAATAGGAGTCATTTTGCATGCGCTGTAGGGCATCATAAGGTTTACCTTCTTCAATTTCGTTAGCCCACACAAGCGTTTGTTTAATCATGTCGTTAGGTTTAGACAACGTGACAGTCAATACGAGCGCTTTTACAATTTCTGGGTGATTGATGGCTAGCCATTGTCCAATCATTCCGCCTTGAGAAAAGCCTTGCACAAACACTTCTTTTAGCCCCAAGGCACATATGAAATCAAACACGTCTTCTGCCATTTGTTCTGTTGTGTAGCCATAGGGCAAGTTCGGCTTTCGCTCCGGGTAAAAGCAAGTGAATTCATCAGCATAAACTTCAGAAAATTTCTTTCTGCGCTCCACTTGAGCAGGAATCATGATGTATGACAGGCCAGGAATCATGATGAGGTTTTTGTTGCCGTGGCCCCATTTAATAAAGTCGAGATCGTAGTCTTTGATGTGTATTTTATTTAGTCCGTTTTGAACCATGGCACTTCCTTGTTAGTTTTAGTTAACACCAGTTCGGCATCTATTGATAAATTTGTTTTCTTAATTGAATCATAGTTTGAAAAAGATTTTGGTTATTCAGAACTAATGAAAGAGATAGATTCCTAGATTGAAAATTTATCTTAATTTAGCTCTGGCCTAACCTGTTTAACCTTCTTGTTATTCGGGTAACATTATGTCAGTGAAATTCCAGTTTAAAAAGTCAACTATTGCTGCAATCTCAGCTGTTCTTTTGGCAGTTTGTGGATTTACGATTTATCTGCTTCATGAAATTTCGGAACTTCCTTCATGGAACCTTGTTAGCATGAACACTGTTGGGCAAATTGAAACCGATGGCACCCTCAGGGTCGTCGATCAAAGAACAATTGACGCCTCGGCCAACATAGGCAATTTAAACTGGGAGATTTCTGAGACTTGCAATCGTGCGAAAATTGCAATTGATGGTGTACGTGTAATTTACGCAGGAGCTGCGGAGGGCACAAGCGTTTTTCAAGCAGCGCAGGTCGATTTTTCTGAAGAGGTAAAAAAACGTCTTGATGATGGGCAATCGCCATCAGATGAAGAAGATTATTTTTGGTGTTACGACAAAGAGTCAAGTTGGTTTTATCTTTCCATGCCAAAAAACAACTCATCGCGCGAGATGACAGTGGAAGTGAGCTATAAAATCGACAATGCTTTTTATGTCTATGATGATGTAGCTGAGCTGTATTGGAATTATTTGCCTCACATGAAGCTTTCTGATGTCCAACGTTTCGCTTCTCGAGATTCTTCTGCGCAGGTGACAGCCACTGTTTTAATTCCTGTTACTGACAAAAACACTCCGAAAGACCTTAACAACGTTTGGGCGTGGGGACATGGCCATGAAGGGACTGTCGAGTTTTTGCCCGTTGGTGGCTATCTTTTTTCTAGCACTGTAAACACGCACAACATTGATTCACAGGCTCATGTTATTTTTCCTTCTTCGTGGCTTGAAAACCTAGACAAAACAGCACCCATAAACGTGGGAGGTGCTCGTCTTGGCAATTCTCTTTCTGAAGAAGCAAAATGGATGGATTCATCGACTATTGCTCAAGGTAATGATTGGCTCTTGACCTGCGTATGGTGTCTAGTTGCAGCAGTCATTCTTGTTATCGCAACTTGTGTTTACTATGCTTTTTGCAGGAAATACAAAGTGCTATTAAGCAATTCTGAAGATTTCGACGAACACGCTCTGTTAAATTCGCAAATTACTTTTGACGCTCACGCTATCAAGTTTAAGAAAGTTTTGATAATAACATCGCTTTTTTGCTTGATAGCCTGCATTTTCGCAATAGTCATTTTTCACTCACTAATAGTTTCGATTTGTTTTGCAGTTTTAGCCGCCTTACTCGTGATTTTTATGAATTGGACGCCCACTATTCACTCTTGTTTTCTTGATAGAATCTAGGCATAGTAGTTTTAGTAGGAAGGTTGCTTTAATGAAAGATCAAAACGACAACAGTAGCGGATGGTCTCCTGCCGAAGAAAATGGGGAGAGCTGTTCATGTAGATGTCACGGCGAAGAAACAGAATCCAGAAGTGGAGAAACTTGTTCCTGTGGATGCCATGATGCTAAAAATGATGGGAACCCCGATGACTCATGTACTTGCGAATGTCACAGTTCAGATAGCGACGGAAATGGCGAGACAAAATGCTCTTGTGGCTGCCACGATTCGGAAGGCGGCAGTGCCGAAGCCTGCTCTTGTGGTTGCAACGATTCGGAAGGCGGCAGTGCCGAAGCCTGCTCGTGTGGCTGCCATAATAATGAGAAGGCAGAAACAGAACCTTGCACATTTGGTAGCGAAGAACATGCTCAACAAGCAGAAATTTCCCAACATGATGATTGTCTTCAGCAACAACAGCATCCTCAACAAGCAGAACAACCTCAAGAGGATCAACAACATCTGCAATCACAAGCTACACAGCAAGTGACATCAACGTTTGTTCCTGTTGCTGCAACTGCATCTTCAGCACCAACTGGCCAAATCGTTTATGAAAAGGGTTGCGTTTCAGCAGCGTGGGACGACGTTAAGGCGACAAAAGGCTGGTTTGGAAAAGTTTGTCTCATGGCTTTGATGTATTTTGTCCCTGTCTTAAATTGGGTGGTTGACGGCTATGCTCTTCGTTGGGCAAGACAGCTTTCGTTAGGTCAAGTTGAGGGTCTGCCTAAGAAAATTTTTTGCGACCGCGCCTTTGTTAATGGCGCCATGAAATTCCTGGTTTCATTGGTAGTTGCTATTGCTGTTTCTATTGTTTCTTCAATTATAGGGTTGGTCCCTTTTGTTGGAGCACTTGCAGGAATTGCATTAGGAATTTTTGTTGACATGTTCATGAACATTGCCTATGTTCGCATGTCTTTGTTTGATGAACTTGGTGAAGGCTTTAACATAAAGGAAGCCTTTAATTCCATGAAAAAAGAACCAGGCAAAGCATTCATGATTGAATTCATGCCTTCGCTCATTCTCTTTTTGACAGTTTCTGCGGTTGTGTTCATTGCCGCGTTTCTTTGTATTCTGACTACTGGACTTGCGGTTTGGTCAGCTGTCTACCCAATGATAGAGGCAGCAGGATCATATGAATACTTCTCATATCTTCTTGAAAATGACCCCGAGTTTTTATCGCAGTTTATAACGATTCTTTTATCTGGGTTTATTGGACTCATTCCATGGATTCTCATAGGTGGATTCTTCGCAAACATCTTTGTTGTAACTTGCCTTTTGGTTCAAACACGCGCAGCCGGTCACTATGTTGCACGATATTGTGCAGAGTGGAGAGAAGAGCCAAAATTTCGCGCAGTTATCTATAATGAATAGCTTCAAGATGCAATGTTTATTGGAGATTTTTGAGGGAACTCGCAAAAAATAGCACCGATAGATTAGGAACCGCCCCGATAGGGCGGTTGCTTTTTGAGTTCGCTATGCCATGTATTGTTGCAGAACTTGTCTATTCTCTTTATTCAATTATTGACTCTGCTATATTGGGCTGGTTCGTTGGCGACTATGGTTTAGCTGTTGTCACACTTGCGCTCCCAGTACAAAACATTCTAATGGCATTTGGTCTTCTCATTGGTATGGGTGGAAACGCCCTTGCCGCGATACAGCTCGGAAAAGGACAAATTGACAAGGTAGAACTCACGCTTGGAAATTCTACGGCCTTAATGATTATTTTTTCTCTTGTCATTTCAGTTGTCGGAACAATTTTTATTGATCCTCTTTTGACCATGATTGGCACGACTGCCGAACTTTGGGAGCCAACAAAACAGTTTGTTTTAATCCTCATTATTTTTGATGTGTTCGTCACAGTTGGATTTGGTCTTTATAACTTTTTGCGCACCGCTGGCAGACCAAATCTTGCACTTGCTTCTTCAGCTTTTAGTGTCGTTATGTGCGTTCTATTTAACTTACTCTTTGTTCCAGTCATGGGATTTGGAGTTGCAGGAAGCGCGCTTGCTACTGTTTGCGGGGAAGCAGCAACGGCAGTTCCTGTCATCCTATATTTCACAAAAGTGAAAGGTGCTGCGTTTCATTTGCGCTTGAAATGCATGAAGCTTGATCGAAATGACTCGCTTTTAATTCTCAAGCTTGGCCTGGCTTCTTTTGCAATGCAAATTGGATCAACTATCGTTAACGTCGTTTTCAATCACGTTATTGCTATTTATGGAAGCACGGCTGCTGTTGGGGTTTCGGGATGCTTGGCAGGCATTGGCGTGTCAAACAGAATGGTTTACATCATAGTTAGCATTTTTATTGGTGTTACTATGGGAATGCAGCCTCTCATTGGCTACAACATTGGCGCAGAAAAATGGTCGCGCGTGTTGAAAACCCTCAAAGTTAGCTGCATTGCAGGCGTTTGTATTGGTTTTATTGCTCTTGCTATAATTCACTTGTTTCCTGATCAAATTCTTTCTTTATTTGGAATTAAAGGAGAACTTGAAGAATTCTCGAAGTGGGCTTTGTTTGTAAACATGTTTTTTTGCCCATTGGTTGGCTTTCAAATCATTGGAGGAAGCTATTTTCAATCAAGTGGACAACCGCTCAAGGCAGCAATCATCGAACTTTTACGTCAAGTCATTTTGCTAACGCCATTTTACCTAGTGTTTCCTTTAGTGGCGGGTCTTTTTAACACAAATGCAGTTAACATGATTCTATTCAGTGTGCCTGCGTCAGACTTCATTAGCGTTTGTGTGACGTCCGTCCTTGTTTATGTGGAAGTTAAAAAACTTAAAAATTGGGTAACGTCATCAAAGAAGTAGTCATGGATGAAACAGAAGAAAAAACGAGCAACAACATTGCACGCGACTCTCTAATGATGACAGGTCTTGTCTTCATTTCCAGGTTAACGGGCTTTGTTCGCACGTGGGCACAAGCTTTTGCTCTTGGTGCAACAATGCTCGCAAGTTGTTACACTGTCGCAAACAATATTCCAAATTTGCTTTTCGAAATCACAATTGGCGGAATGCTCTACACCGCATTTTTGCCTGTTTACATGACGGTTAAAAATAAAGCAGGGAAAAAGGGTGCCTCTGATTATGTTTCCAACATGTCCAGCATAATATTACTTCTCATGACAATTATGACAATAGTCGCTTTTATCTTTGCTGCACCTCTTGTTTTTACGCAGTCGGCAGGCGCCGACGAGTCTTTTTCGTTTGACACCGCAACGCTTTTTTTCAGATTCTTTTGCGTTGAAGTGTTGCTCTATCCATTGAGTGCACTTTTGGGGGCAGTGCTTAATGCTGAGCGAAAATACTTCTGGGGTCAGGCATCACCAATTTTTAACAACATAGTCGTAATTGCATCATTTTTAATTGGCTTTCAAGTTGCTCAAACTAATGAATTCATGGGTTTTTTGATTTATGCAATAGGAAATCCTCTTGGTGTTTTTGTCCAGGTAATTTTGCAGATTGCGCCGATGCGTCGCGCGGGAATAAAGATTAAGTTGAAGATTAACTGGCATGATCCTGAATTGAAGGAAACCTTAAAGATTGGTCTTCCTTCCTTTCTTAACACAATTTGTGCTGCTGTTTTAGCATCAGTGCAATCTAGTTGGTCGCTTGTTTCTAATGATTCTGGCGCGGCTATTCTTTACTATGTTCGAGTCTGGTTTGTTTTGCCCGCTTCTTTATTTGCTGTCCCTATTTCGACAGCGACGTTCACTGAGCTTTCCGATTTGTTTAGTTTGCATAAAATGGATGCTTTCAAAGAAAGAACCATTAAAGGTGCTAGACAAATTTTATTCATGATGATTCCGTTTTGTCTTTATTTAATTGTGTTTGCCCCGTTTTTGATGGCCTTTTTTGCTTCAGGGAACTTTTCTTCTGAGACCTACACCACCTCTTGGGTGACTCTAATTTTTATATCCACGGCACTTCCTTTTTATGCTCTTGTTTCCTATTTGCAGAATGTTTGCGCAGCGCTTCACAATTTGCGCTTCTTTTCTTTCTGCTATGTTGTGTTTACGATTGTGTCTTGTGCTTTTTGTATAGTAGTTGGCGAAATGACGGGCCTCGTCGGTGTTGTTTTGTCAATTACGCTATTCAATCTTTTGATGACTGTGGCAGTTTTTGTTCGAATCAGAGTAGTTCTTGGTCACATTGGCATTGGCCAAATGTTAAGAAATTCGCTTGTTATGTTTTTGTTATCTTGTGTGGGTGCTCTTGTTGGGGGTACGATTGCCTATTCAATAGGAAACATGCTTCTCGGGGATGCTGCTTTCTACACCGTTGCACAATCTTTCATTTCCCTTTTGTTTGGCGGGTTAGTTGCGGTGGTTGCCACCTATGGCCTTGCTATGCTTTTCCATGTACCTGAGGCAGAGCTCATTCGGTCTTCTTTGGGAAAAATAAAATCTAAAATTCATGGATGATTAGGGGTATACTACTCTGTTCATGAAAAACGTTTTCATAATAATCAAGCGAGATTTGATGCGTCTGTTAAAAGCACCGCTGGCGCTTGTAGTAGTCGCGGCATTGATAGTCCTTCCTTCTCTTTACACTTGGGTTAATGTTTATGGGTTTTGGAATCCATATGACAACACCAGAAATTTGCGAGTTTGTTTTGTAAACGAAGATGAAGGTGGCAGTAGTGATCTCACTGGAGAGATTAACGTTGGAAAAATGATTGATGAGTCTCTCCATGATGACAATCAGCTGGGATGGGCTTTTGTTAGCCGAGAAGAGGCTATGGAAGAAATTCGGAGTGGCAAGGCCTATGCCGCTTTTGTTGTCCCGAATGATTTCACAAAAAATCTTCTGTCGCTCTTCTCTTCTGATTTTACGAAGCCGAATGTTCAATATTATGTAAATGAAAAGTTGGGACCAATTTCTCCCAAAGTAACCGATACAGGTTCTACAAAGCTTGATGAAACAATCAATTCGATGTTCGTGAAGACAGTCAGTGAGACTGTTGTTGAGAAATTAAATGGTGCATTTGTTGATGCTAATGAGGCACTAGAGAATAAAGATTCTCAAATTGTAAAAAAAATAGATGCTGCAAGAAATGCAGTTTCTAATGCAGAGAGTTCTCTTGTTGAGCTAGAAACTTCAATTGACAATGCTCAAATGAAAGTATCAAGCACTAAGAATGATTTGAATGAGGTTAAGCGGGGAATTGATGAGGTTGAGTCGGGTCTTTCGAAAGTTCAACAGAGCTCTAAAGAGGTCTCTGATTCGCTCGGCTCATTCACAGAAGAAGCGTTTCCTGCCATTAACACTGGCCTAACTGATTTGTCTAATGCTTCAAGCAAAACAAACGAAGCAATCACAAATCTTTCTTCCGACATTCAAAGCTCACAAGTGAGTGTAAAAACCTCATTAGAGCAACAAAAAGTTCAAATATCTCAAATCCAGACACTAATTACTCAGTTGCAAAATACGGCAAAACTCTTGCCAGAAGGAGATGAAAAAGATGCTGTTTTGTCGTGCATAGAAGCGCTCAAATCTAAAGCTGATGATTCACAAGCTACTGTTGACGAGCTCTCGCAATTGTCTGATGACATTTCAACAGATGCGAAAAACATATCCGATGCCTCTAGCCAAGTTAATCAGATGACGCAAGACACCGTTAAATCCACCCTCTCATTTAATTCGACTCTGTTGACGACAACGTTACCCGCGCTAACCAAAACCCTGACTGACATCTCGACATTGTCAGGCAAATTGTCTTCTTCTGTTGGAAATCAGCGTTCGCTAGTGTCTCAGATTGAGGCTGTCCTTGATCAGGTCAAAAACAGTTTTGATTCGGCCAAGAAGGCAGTGGGGGCGACGAGGAGCAGTTTTGACATTTTTGATAATCAGCTTTCAACAGTACAAACTGATGTGAGTTCGTTCTCTATGGGAGCTATGTTGAAAAAGTTGACAGGCGTTGATGGCCTTGATGGTTCTGCGATAGGTGAATTTATCAGCTCACCGACAGTTATTGAGCAGAAAAGCATTTATGAATTGAATGCATATGGGTCTGCCATGGCTCCATTGTTTATGAATTTGACATTTTGGATTGGCGGCTTCATGCTCCTAGTAATCTTAAGGCAGGAAGTTGACGATGAAGGTGTTGAAAATTTAACGATTAAACAGCGCTATATTTCGAGATGGCTCCTTCTGTGCTTCTTTGCGATTTTACAAGCAGTCGTTTGCGTTTCTGGCGTTCTTCTGTTGGGAGTTCAAACTACAAGCGCATTCCTTTTTTATCTCATGGGTTGTTTTGCTTCAGTAGCCTATCTAAGCCTCATGTTTATGCTTTCAACGACTTTGCAACACATTGGCAAAGGGCTTTGCGTTTTGCTTGCATTCTTGCAAATTCCAGGAGCAACGGGTCTTTATCCAATAGAAATGACAACTCCTTTTTTTCAAGGGATTTATCCTTTCTTCCCATTCACATATGGAATTAATGGGTTGCGAGAGACAATCTGCGGGCTTTATGGGAACACATATGCAATCTGTGCTGTTGTTCTTTTAGCGATTATGGCGATTAGTGTTTTAATCGGTCTTTATTTGCGTCCCTATTTAACGAATTTCAACAAATTGTTCGCCAAGGAAGTTCAAGAAGGAGGGCTTTTTGTTGGTGAAGAAATTGAAATTCCAACGCAACGTTTCAGGCTCTCGCAGCTAATTGGCTATCTCTCTAATCGAGAAGAATATAGAACGGGGCTCATGAACCGTGCTAGAAAATTTGTGGATCGTTATTCTTCGTTTAAAAAATATGTTCTTGCAATTGGGATTATTGCTTCAATCGCCATTGCTGTTCTTTTTTCAAGACTTCCGATGGAATCGAAGCCAACAGTTTTAACTATTTGGCTGGTTTGTCTTGTAGTGCTAATGATTGTTGCAGTGGGCGTTGAGCATGCTCATGACTCAATAGAGCGCCAGTTGAATCTCGATGGAATGAGTGACGAGGAGCTTCGTGGTTTAATTGGCGAGCGCAATAAGGTTGGTAAGACCACATCCGATATTTTTTCTGGTCAAAAATCTGGCGAAGGTCACAAGTTGTTTAAAGATTTAAATGACAAGCATCAGAGAGATTTAGAAGCAAAAAAGACCATTGGGAATGTGAAGACAGTAAAAAATAGCATGCATTGGTCTCCTGGATCCAAACCCAATGATGACAACGAAAAGAAGAGTAATCAAAACTAAACCAAGACTTTAATGCGCAACATTTGGAAAATATTCAAATCTGATTTAAAGGCGTTAAACCAAAACGTCATCAGCGTCATTTTGACTGTGGGTCTTGTGATTATGCCTTCTATGTTCGTTTGGTATAACGTTTTGGCTTGCTGGGATGTTTTTGGTCACACTGGTAATCTAAAGGTTGCAGTTGCGAACACCGATGAAGGATACAAAAGTGACTTGTTGCCAATTGAGGTGAACGTTGGAAATGAAGTCGTTAATGCTCTGCGCGGAAACAATCAAATGAAGTGGGTTTTTACAAGCGAAGAGGATGCAATCGATGGCGCTGCGGGCGGACGTTACTATGCTGCTCTAGTTATTCCAAAATCATTTAGTCAAGAAATGTTAACTTTTTACTCTAGCGATGCTGAGCGTGCTCCGATTCTTTACTATTCAAACGAGAAAAAAAGTGCTGTAGCACCCAAAGTCACCTCTCAAGGTGCTGACGAAATTTCATATCAAGTAAATAAAGTCTTCGCTAGCACTTTAAGTGAAGTGACAATTAATCTTCTCAACTCTGCGATAGATCTCACCGATGATGAGACGACAGCCGATAATATGTCAAAGCTTCTAACGAGAATTTCTGACGCGTCAGACAGCATGAAACAGCAAGCTACGTTACTTTCAAGTTTTATCGATTTGGTTAGTGCTTCGCAAGATTTAGTTCGTAGTTCTAAAACGCTTTTAGACGAAACTAAAGATACTGTAAAAGAACTTAACTCCGATTTTAATGGGAGTGATGAAACAATTGACACGCTTGCCTCAGCTTTAGAAAGCACTACAGATTCGCTCACCCAATCAATCAATTCGAGCATTTCTAACTACCAAAACACTGCCGATTCAATCGATTCAGCTTTTGATAGCGGAAACTCTACAGCAGAGGACGTTGCAAAAAGCTTGACATCAAAAGCCGACAGAATGGATAGTCTTGCAGATTCCTATGAGAAAGTCGTTGATTCACTCCAAGCTATTAAAGACAAACTCCCCGCTGAGCAACAACCTGCTTTTGATCAGTTTATTCAAGTTTTGCAAAGTAGCATCGATTTTCAAAGAACTGCCGCTGATACCATGCGATCTTCTGCCAAAGATGTTCGAAGTTCTAACTCAGCCGTGCAAGCGAAGCATGATGAAATTAAGTCGGTCGTAGACACAGCTGTTTCTTCACTAAGGGATGTTGAGACAACCTATAACTCAGACTTCAAGCCAAAACTAGAAGAGGTGTCTTCCAACGTAGCCTCGGTTTCTTCAAAGTTGCAAACGAATTATGAGAAGTTAAACAACATGGAAGATGCGCTTTCGAGTTCAATGACAGATGCTGGTTCAAAACTTGTGAGTGCTAAAACAGCTGTCGAAAGTGCTGCGAGCGGGTTAAATGAAGCATCTGACAAGTTGACTTCAATGCACGATAAATTAGTGAGTGCAATGGAATCTGGCGGGATTCAGGAAGTAAAAGAGATTATTGGCAACAATCCAAGTCTTTTAGCGGAAAACATCTCGGCACCAGTTGGGATTGAGCGCGTTGCTGAATTCCCAGTTTCAAGCTTCGGGGCAGCAATGTCTCCACTTTATGCAACACTTGGCCTTTGGGTTGGATGTCTTCTTTCTGTCGTGCTAATCAAGGTTAATCCTTCTGCACAAACTATTAGTTCATTCAAGCGCAAGCCACGTTTATGTGAAATGTTCCTTGGACGCTTTGGAGTGTTTGCTGTGGTTGCACTTCTCCAGTCGACAGTGATTTCTCTTGGCAATTTGATTTTCCTTGGCATACAAGTTTCCAATCCATTTCTCTATGTCTTGTGTTTTTGGGTCGCGGGGTTAGTGTTTCAGTTCATTATGTACACGCTCGTTGCTACGTTTGGAAACGTTGGCAAAGCAATTGCAGTTTTATTGTTGATTTTCCAAGTCACAGGGGCGGGCGGGTCATTCCCATTACAACTGTTGCCTGAATATGCAACTGCCATTAATCCGTTTTTGCCAGCTTCATATGTCGTTAATGCTATGCGCGCCTCGATGACTGGTCTATATCAATTTGATTATTGGATTTATCTTGGCAAGTTGCTTTTGTTCTTACTGCCAATGGCGTTAATCGGGCTTGTCTTTCGACGTCCATTCGTCAAAGCTAACGATAAATTCGTTGAATTGGTTGAAAAGTCAAAGCTAATTTAAATACCTAAGGATTTAGCAATCTTGCGATTTGACTCGCCAGAAAAAGATAATTCATTTGGAATTGTTTAGTTTTTTAATTCCTTGGACTAACATCGTCACAGGGTTTTTGTTTTTAAGATTTTCATAAGTCAATCAAATTTTGTTTGTCTCTTTTTAAAAGAATCGGTGCTTTAGAGCGCATTTTTACTTTCCGTTAAAGCGTAAATTGAGTTTGTTTGTTGGCATTGTTGTTGGAGCATCGAGAGCAGAAAACTCTGCGTGGGACGTCAAGGATTACTTGAGTGTGATTGCGCACGAGATTTGATGTCTGCTGGCTCTCTAAAGAACAACTGAAAAATCAACCTTTTTAAGAACGCTCGCGCACGAGTTATCGAATTGTGCCAATTTTTAAAGCGCGAAAGATTTAAGAGAACCTGTCAAACGAAAACAAACTAGAATTTTATGACTTAAGAGAATTAGAAATGGCGGAGGAGTAGGGATTCGAACCCTAGATGGGCTTGTGGCCCATACTCACTTAGCAGGCGAGCACCTTCGGCCTCTCGGTCACTCCTCCACAACAGGAATATATTGTATCTTATGATTTGCTTTTTATGCGCTAAGAGTTTTTGTGTCCGAATAAGTTTGAAAAATCTACACGTTTCCAGCGGTAGCCGGGCCTGTTCTTTAAAAACCTTATTTTACAAATTAGCGCGATGCCTGCGGTCAGCGCACAGATCGCAGCCATACACCCGGCAAGTTCTATGACTGCCATGTTGTGGTCAACAACCGCATAAAGAGTTATTAACAACAGGAAAGCACCTGCCACGACGTTTGTGAAGAGAAAATATTTAATGAGAACTTCTTTAGCAATTGTGTTGGATTTTCTGTTTTCAAGCATTTTGTAGCCAATAAAGCCGAGCAACACTAGTGCTATCTCTAGAGGCATGAGCCTGAATATCATTACAATTATTCTTCCCATATAAACATTTTAGTAAAATTTAATGACTGAACAAAGAATGGCTTGCTTTTGCCTAAACAGTTTTAACAAGCACGCAGTTTGCCTTTTAGGTTGCTCAACTAAACGAATGGTAAATGGATAAACAATCACAAAAAAAATGCATAGAACTAACCTCATCGTTTTATTCTGAAACTGCTTCCTCATTTTCGGAGACTAGGGATCATCCTTGGTGCGGCTGGCAGAGAGTTCTTTCTTCTATTCAGCTCCCCGTGCACACGCGTGTGCTAGATGTTGCCTGTGGAAACATGAGATTTGAAAAGTTCTTGCACAATGAGGGTATCTCAGTTGAGGAGATTTTGTGCCTCGACAACTGTTCTGACCTGAAGCCTTGTGAACTTCCAAACAAAACAAGGTTTTTAAACATAGACTTGTCGTGTGATGAAGCATTCGATTCTTTACCCAAAAAATTCTTCGATCTTGTGGTTTCGTTTGGTTTTTTTCATCACATTCCCGCGCATCCACAAAGAAAAGACTTTTTGTCTAAGTTGATAGATGCTACAAAACCAGGTGGCTACATCGCTGTTTCTTTCTGGCAGTTTATGAAAGATCCAAGAATTGCGAATAAGGCACAAACCATCACTCCGCTAGTTGCCCAAATGCACTCAATTTCGCTTGACCAAGACGATTATTTCCTATCTTGGAAAAATCGAGACGATGTTTTTAGATATTGTCACAATTTCTCAGACGAAGAGATTCAGTCATTTTCAGAACAGTTTTCAGATAAAGTGACTCTAGTTTCTGATTTTTCGGAAGATGGAAAATGTCACAATTTGAATCGCTATTTGACATTTCAGAGGAAGGCTAGCGCATGTTTGAACTAACGACCGATGCCTATTTTGACTCCGCACATTTTCTTGCTGATTATTATGGAAAGTGTGAAAACCTGCATGGTCATCGTTGGAAGGTGACAGTGGGAATTTCGGGTGATTTGGGGACGAGAGGAACAGGGCGTGACATGGTTTGCGATTTTGGGTCTTTTAAAAAAACTGTTCGTCGCATCGTGGAGCAGTTTGATCACACATTTCTCATAGAGGAAGGCACGCTAAAGCCTGTAACTATTTCTGCTCTGGAAAGCGAAGGCTTCTCTTTAAAGATATTGCCCTTTCGCACCACCGCAGAAAACCTTGCTCACTACTTTTTTGATGCATTGGAAGAAGAGGGGCTCAGTGTTTCGTTTGTTGAAGTTGCCGAAACTCCCAACAATAGAGCACGATATTCAGCATAGGTTTATGCATTTAAAGCCGTCCGTTTTTCGCGCATGCAAAATCGATTCGTTGCCCCTGAAGATATTTTTTAAGAGACGACGCAAAATAGAATGTCACATTTAGAAATCGTGAATGAAGTCACAAGATGGAATTATTAAGAAACAGACAATCAAAGAAGAAATTAACTGGACTCGAGATTGCAAATAATGCACTGGTTTTAGTTGGCATTATCGCGTTTGTGGTGCTTGTTTTTTATTGCCTTGTCACAGATGTTTGGCTAGCTGTAAAAATAGTTGTAGTCTGCACAGTTTCTTTTGTTGCGGTGACAATCTTCCGAAAGATAATAAATGTCCAAAGACCGCAAGTCGAGGGTGCAATTTATGACAAAAAAACTGGTGAGTCGTTTCCAAGCCGACACACTTTTTCGATGATGATGATTGGTCTTTCTTGGTTAAATGTAAATTTTTTGGCAGGAATGATTATCTGTGGTTTGACTTTCGTTCTGGGGGGAATTCGCATAGCGATGGGAGCACATAAAATGGAAGATATTTATGGCGCTATTCTTATCGCGATAACATGTGCTGTGGCTGGTTACTTTTTTCTTTGAGCGCGTTTAATTACCAGCTAGAAGGCCATTTTTCTTAAATTTTCCAATGATTTTTCGAGCCATTTGTGCTATAAATGAGACAGGCAATAACAGGTGGGTTAAGACTTCAACAGAGAGAGTTCGACTCTGCAGTGAACCGCCGAAGAGGCAAGGCCGTTAGGCTCAAACTTTCAGGCAAAAGGATGTTGAAAATCGCCACACTCTGAAGATTCGGGACTCGAATCAACTGAGACGACTTTAGGACAAGCGGAGGGGCTTGCGTTTGGGGTCGTCTTTTTGTTTTTTAGACCTCATTTCCTAAAGGCCTGTTGCAGATTGCAAGGTTTGCTAATTCTAAGGGGATTTGAGGATGAAGTTCAAAATCGTTACAAACAATCCGATGGTTCGCGACCATTATCAGGATGATTTTGAAGTTACGTTTCTTGATTGTTCCATTAAAGAAGTTATGCAGACCGTGCGCGATTTGTGCGCTGAGGGTTATCAATTGCTAACTCATCCTCTAAGTGGAAGCGTTAAACCTGGTGAGACACCTTATAAATCGGTGTTGATATCACAGCAAAAAGGCCAGACTGACGCTGACGGATTTAGGCTAGCCGAGAGTGCGATGAGTGCATGTGACAAATTCTCGCAGATGCACAAAGAGTGGAGTCCGAGTGTACTCGATGATTTTCAACTCGTCGATTACACGCTAATTAGCAGCGGCATCGAAAGTGCAGTTGCTTAGTAAGAGGAGGTAGAACCTTGAAGTTAGAGATGGGGTACATTCACATTAATGACGTCGTTTTGGGGAACGAGTCAAAAATTGAGAATGGCGTTCTCACAGTTGACGTTCAGGCCATCAAAGATCTCATCCTGGAAGATGAACATCTGAAAGATGTCAGCCTTGATGTTGCACATCCTGGAGAGTCAACAAGAATCACGCCAGTTAAGGATGTAATTGAGCCTCGCGTAAAGGTTGATGGACCAGGCGGAATCTTCCCTGGTGTTATCTCAAAAGTTGATACAGTTGGAAGTGGAAAAACATATGCTCTTAAGGGCATGAGCGTAATGACAGCTGGCAAAATTGTTGGTTTCCAAGAGGGAATCATTGACATGAGCGGCCCAGGTGCAGATTACACACCTTTCTCAAAGCTCATCAATCTTGTTCTTGTAATTGAGCCAGTTGAGGGAATTAAACAGCATCAATATGAGCAGGCAGTGCGTTTCGCTGGATTTAAGACAGCAACATATATTGGTGAACTTGCACGTGAACTCACTCCTGATGAGACACGCGTTTATGAGACACCAACACTCATGGAAGGCGCAAAGATGTATCCAGATCTTCCACGTGTTGCTTATGTACAAATGCTCCAGTCACAGGGTCTTCTACATGACACCTATGTTTATGGCGTAGACGCAAAGCAAATCGTTCCAACAATCCTCTATCCAACCGAGATTATGGATGGCGCAATCGTATCTGGCAACTGTGTGTCAGCTTGCGATAAGAACCCAACATATGTTCACATGAACAACCCAGTTGTGCATGACCTCTATGATCAGCATGGCAAAACAATTAACTTCGTTGGCCACATCATCACAAACGAGAATGTTTATTTGGCTGACAAAATGCGTTCTAGCGACTGGACAGCTAAACTTTGCCGTTATCTCGATCTTGATGGCATTGTTCTTTCACAGGAAGGCTTCGGCAATCCAGACACTGACCTCATCATGAACGCAAAGAAGATTGAAACTGTTGGCGTAAAAACAGTAATCATCACTGACGAATATGCTGGACGTGATGGAAAATCGCAATCTCTTGCTGACGCTGACCCTCTGGCAAACGCTGTTGTTACTGGCGGCAACGCTAATCAGCTCATTACTCTTCCAAAGATGGACAAAGTTATTGGAACACTCGACTATGTAACAAAGATTGCTGGTGGTTCTGACCAAACTGTCCAGGCTGACGGTTCTTTGGAAGTTGAGATTCAAGCAATTACAGGCGCAACCAATGAGACAGGCTTCAACCTGTTGAGCGCAAGATAAGGAGGGGGAAGAAAGATGGCTGAATTAAAGGCAGTACATTACATCAACCAGTTCTTCGCTAACATTGGTGGCGAGGAGAAAGCTGATATTCCAGTAGAATTCCATGATGGCGAGGTTATGGGACCTGGCATGGCATTCAAGGCAGCTTTTGGCGACGACATGGAAATCGTTTCAACAATTGTTTGTGGCGACTCCTACTTCGCTGAGAACATCGATGCAGTAAAAGAGCAGATTCTTGCTAAAGTTAAGGAACTTAACCCAGACGTATTCATCGCAGGTCCTGCATTTAACGCAGGTCGTTATGGCGTAGCTTGCGGCACTATTGCAGATGCTGTTAAGCAAGAGCTTGGCATTCCAGTCGTTTCAGGCATGTATGAGGAGAATCCTGGCGCTGATATGTTCAAGACAAAAATCTACATTGTTCCAACAAAGAACAGTGCTGCTGGCATGCGTGATGCTGTTAAATACATGGCACCTCTTGCTCTCAAGCTTGCTCGAAAAGAGGAAATTGGCGTTTCAAGCAAAGAACACTACATGCCAAATGGCATTCGCGTAAACTTCTTCGAGGAAGAGCGTGGATCAAAGCGTGCAGTTGACATGCTGTTGAAAAAGCTTGCTGACAAGCCATTCACTACTGAATATCCAATGCCTACATTTGACCGCGTTGCGCCAAATCCTGCAGTTAAGGATATGAAGCATGCAAAGATTGCTCTCTGCACTTCAGGTGGCATCGTACCAAAAGGTAATCCAGATCACATTGAAGCATCAAATGCTACTCGTTATGGTGAGTATGACATCGCAGGTGTAGAAGATCTCACTTCTGATGCATGGGAGACAGCACACGGTGGCTATGACCCTGTTTATGCAAATGAGGATCCTGATCGTGTTCTCCCTGTTGACGTTTTGCGCGACATGGAAAAAGCTGGAGAAATTGGTGAACTTCATCACCTTTTCTACACTACAGTTGGCAACGGAACCGCTGTCAAATCAGCTGCTGCATTTGCCAAAGAATACAGCAAAAAACTGCTCGCTGATGGTGTCGATGCTGTTATAATGACTTCAACTTGAGGTACTTGCACTCGTTGCGGTGCAACGATGGTTAAAGAAATTGAACGTGCTGGAATTCCAGTTGTTCACATGTGCACAGTTACCCCAATTTCGATGACTGTTGGCGCGAACAGAATCGTGCCTACAATCGCGATTCCTCATCCATTGGGTGATCCTTCACTCGATCCTGATGAGGAGAAGGCACTGCGTCGTGGACTGGTAGAAAAAGCTATCAAAGCTCTTGAAACCGAGGTTGACGACCAAACAATTTTTGAGTAAGAGGAAAAGCCTCTTACATGAGTGAAAAGGAGTTGTAAGTTGAGCAAGGTTTATGACGTTATCATTTTGGGTGGTGGTCCTGCTGGACTGGCTGCAGGTCTTTATTGCGGTCGTAGCTGCCTAGACACTCTCTTGATTGAGCGTGGACAAGATGGTGGCCAAATTGCAATCACAGACGACATTGAGAACTACCCTGGCCAAGAGGTTGAGGGCGAGAGTGGTCCAAGCCTTATCAAACGCTTCACAGAGCAAGTAGCTAAGTTTGGAGCCGAAAGACTTTCTGCAAACGTTACTAAAGTTGACTTCAGCGGAGAGACAAAGAAGTTCTATTGTGGTGATGACTGTTATGAGGCAAAAGCAGCAATCGTTGCTCCAGGTGCTTTCCCTAAACCAATTGGTTGCAAAGGCGAAGGCGACTATGTAGGAAAAGGCGTTTCCTATTGCGCAACTTGCGACGCAAACTTCTTCGAAGATTTCGAGGTCTTTGTTGTCGGTGGTGGAGACAGTGCTGTTGAAGAGTCAATGTATCTCACTAAATTTGCTCGTAAGGTACATTTGATTCATCGTCGTGATGAGCTTCGCGCTGCAAAATCTATTCAAGAAAAGGCATTCGCTAATGAAAAACTTGATATAATGTGGAACACTGTTGTCAAGGAAATCGGCGGCGAACCATTCCTCAACTGGATGATTGTAGAAGATACAGTCACTGGTGAGCAAAGAAAGATTGAAGCGGACGAAGAAGACGGCCTGTTTGGTCTCTTTGGATTTGTTGGCTTCTGCCCAAGAAGTGACCTCTTCGAGGGAATTCTCGACATCGAGAATGGCTACATCCTCACCGATGACAACATGAAGACGAACATTCCTGGTGTTTTCGCAGCAGGTGACGTTCGCAAGAAGCCACTCCGTCAGGTAGTTACAGCTGCTTCGGATGGCGCAATTGCAGCAACTCAGGCAGAGAAATACCTGAACGAGATTGCTTAAATAAACTGACCTTGATTATTTCGAAAGGAGGGAAATAATGTTAGATGTAGATAAGAACACATTTGAGGACGAAGTGTTGAAGGCAGACGGATACGTGCTCGTTGACTTCTATGGCGACGGTTGCGTTCCTTGCGCAGCATTGATGCCTCACATTCATGCTTTCGCAGATGTTTACGGCGATAAGATCAAGTTCACAAGCCTTAACACAACAAAGGCTCGTCGTCTTGCAATCGCTCAAGGCATCCTTGGACTTCCAGTTATTGCGATCTACAAAGATGGCGAGAAGATTGACGAGGTTGTGAAAGAAGGCGCTACAAAAGAGAGCGTCGAAGAGATGATCAAGAAATACTACTAATTAGCATTTTTTGATTCAAAGTTGTTCAACATCGGGAAACGCCCATGTTGATAGTACCTTAATAGATTTTTGATTTGAAAGGAGATGAGCAGCATGGCAATCATTGAAGGCAAAAAGCTTATCATTGTTGGCGACCGTGACGGTGTCCCTGGTCCAGCCATCGAAGAGTGTGCCAAGAGCGCCGGCGCTGACGAAATTCTGTTCTCCTCTACGGAGTGCTTTGTTTGAACCAGCGCAGGTGCAATGGACCTCGAAAACCAGAAACGTGTACTCGAGTTAACAGAGGCTAACGGCGCGGAGAACATTCTTGTTCTTCTTGGCGCAGCAGAAGGTGAAGCTTCTGGCTTAGCTGCAGAGACAGTTACAGCTGGTGACCCTACTTATGCAGGTCCATTGACTGGAGTCCAGTTGGGACTCACGGTTTATCACATTTGCGAACCTGAGATTAAAGCTGAAATCGATCCTGATGTTTGGGATGAGCAGGTTAGCATGATGGAGATGGTGCTTGATGTGGACGACATCCACAATGAGATGGAGAATATCCGCAAAGAGTACTGCAAATATCTCTAAAGCACTTTTAAAAAATCTTAGGCGAGGCGTAAAGATTCTCTCTATCTTGCCTCGCCTTTTTTATTAGAGAGCGCGATTTAAAAGGCAGCTGAGCTATTTTTACTAATAGCTTTTCTAAAATCGGCGGAATCTGGGCTGCTTGTATGTTGTAAAAGATATTTGTAAGAATAGGTTTTTAAAGAACGGAGTTAAATAGATGAAACCCGTAATTAAAGGCGCCGGCTATGTGCTGGTACACACACCAGACATGGTCATGCAAAATGGCACAACACAGACTACTGAGAAAATCGTTAACCCTGACTCAGAGTATCTGAAAGAGTGCCCTAAGCACATTCGTTCATTCGAGGAATGTGTTTCATATTGGCCAAACCAAGTCTACATTGGAAACGCTCATCCAGATGACCTTCGTGGCGTAGAGTTCCCATACTATGACAAGAAATTCGAAGGTGCTGAGCGCTATGGCAAATATGGCGAGATTATGCCTCAGGACGAATTCCTTCTTCTCGTACAGGTTTGCGATCAATTTGAGGTTGTAAAGCTCGAGAAAGGTTTTGTTGCTGCAACAAAAGATAAATTTGCTGCTAACGAAATCATCGACGAGTCAATCGTTAATGGTGTTGAAGATGGCGTTGAGCTTTCTGAGATTGAAGATCTCGTTGCTAATGACCATGCAGAGCCTCTTTTCAATGATGGCAAACTTGTTGGTTGCGTAAAACCAGCTCATGACATTGACACAAACCTTTCAAGCCATGTTATGCATGAGAACCTCATGAGCAAAGCTTCTTCAGTTCTTGCTCTTCTTTATGCAGTTCGCAATGCTGGCATTTCAAAGGACGAAGTTGAGTATGTAATCGACTGTGCTGAGGAAGCTTGCGGCGACATGAACCAACGTGGTGGTGGCAACTTTGCTAAAGCTGCTGCTGAGGTTGCTGGCCTTTCAAACGCTTCTGGTTCAGACACTCGTGGCTTCTGCGCTGCACCTTGCCACTCAATCATCAATGCTGCTTCTCTCGTTGCTGCTGGCACCTATAAGACTGTTGTTGTTACATCAGGTGGATGCACTGCGAAACTTGGTATGAACGGCAAAAACCATGTAGAAAAGGGCATGCCAGTTCTCGAGGATTGCCTCGGTGGCTTCGCTGTTGTCCTCACCCAAAATGACGGCGTTAACCCAATCATCAACCTTGATGTTTGCGGACGTCACACTGTAGGAACTGGATCAGCTCCTCAGGCTGTTATTACATCACTCGTTAAGGCTCCTCTTGAGAAGGTTGGCCTCAAGATTACTGATGTTGACAAATATTCTCCAGAAATGCAGAACCCAGACATTACAAAACCTGCTGGCGCTGGTGACGTTCCAGAGGCTAACTACAAGATGATTGGTGCTCTCGCTGCTAAGGGTGGAGAGATGACACCAAAAGATCTTCCAAACTTCATTGTTGAGCATGGTCTTACTGGTTGGGCACCAACTCAAGGACACATTCCTTCAGGTGTTCCATACATCGGATTTGCTCGCGAAGACCTCATGAGCGGCAAAATTAAGAACGCTATGATCATCGGCAAAGGCTCTTTGTTCTTGGGTCGTATGACTAACCTCTTCGACGGCGTTTCATTCTTGATCGAGCCAAATACAGGCGAGGAAGAGACTTCAGGCGCAGTCACACAAGAAGAAGTCAATGTTCTTGTTGGCAAAGCAATGAAGGAATTTGCAGACTCACTTTCAGCAGAATAAGTTAAGCGAAAAGATAAAGGAGTCAAACGATATGGCAAATTCAGTCGAATCTATGATTAAAAAGACCTTCACTGCTGTAGCAGAAGGTTTGCAGGATGGCTCTATCGGCGTCAAGCCAAAAATTGGTATCACAGGCATGGGCAGCGAGCATGGCGAAGAAAATGCTATGAAGGCTGCTGTAGAGGCAGCTCGCGCAGGTGTTGATGTTTATTACATCGGCAGCCTCGAGCATCCTGAGGTAACAACTGTACACGTTGCTGACGACGAAGAGGGTCACAAGAAGATGGAAGAAATGGTAGACGCTGGCGAACTCGATGGCGCAGTTACCATGCACTTTCCTTTTCCTATTGGTGTTTCAACAGTTGGACGTGCAATCACTCCAGCTAAGGCACACGAGATGTTCCTTGCTACAACAACAGGAACGTCTTCAACAGAGCGTGTTGAGGGAATGGTTCTTAACGCGATTTATGGCATCATCACTGCAAAGACTTGCGGTGTAGAAAATCCAACAGTTGGCATTGCTAACGTTGATGGAGCTCGTCAAACTGAGAAGATTTTGAAAGAGCTTCAAGACAACGGTTATGGCATCAAATTTGCCGAAAGCTCACGTGCTGACGGTGGATGCGTAATGCGTGGCAACGACCTTCTTCAGGCATCTGCTGATGTTATGGTTATGGACTCACTCACTGGCAACCTCATGTGCAAGATTTTCTCTTCTTACACAACCGGCGGAAGCTTTGAGGCTATGGGCTATGGCTATGGACCTGGAATTGGCGAGGGTTACAAGAAACTCATTATGATTGTTTCTCGTGCTTCTGGCGCTCCAGTTATTGCTAACGCAATCAAATATGCTGCACAACTCGTGCGCGGAGGAGTTTTCAAGGTTGCTGAGAAGGAATTCCAAGCAGCTAACAATGCAGGTCTCAAGCGCATCCTCGACGAGCGCAAAGAGTCTCTCGCAGCTGCTGCAGGAGCTGCTTCTGCAGAGACTGTTACTGCACCTCCAGCAGAGCCAACAACTTCTCAAATCCCTGGCATCGAAGTCATGGACTTGGAGGATGCACAGCACTCACTCTGGAAAGAGGGAATTTACGCAGAATCTGGCATGGGTTGCACTGGTCCTATCATCAAGGTCAACGATGCAAAGCTCGAAGCTGCAAAAGAAATCCTCAAGAAGGGCGGCTACATTCAGTAGTTTTGTTCACCAAATTGGTGATGATGAAAGGCTGGGATTCGTCCCAGCCTTTTTATTTTGCAAACAATTTCTTCTTGAAAGGCCTGATGTTTATTGGCTGTTTTTGTTTTAAAACATGTCAGATTTCATTTTCTTTCAGGCGTTTTCATTTTTTTAAACCATGTCAGACTTCATTTTTTGTCAACTCTGTATCTTTAGAACTTTGTTGCGCTTAAATTCTGAAGCAGTTTTTAAATCTCCAGAACATGATAGACACGTTGATTTCGCTTGAATTGAGTAATTGGGGTGTAAACTTGGAATTAAAAGACGACAAGAGGAGTTGGTCATGGAGTCAGAAGAACAGATTCAGCTTTTAAGAGATTGGGTTTCAGATTGCACGCCTGGTGGCATGGTGTTTTTTGGAGGTGCGGGCGTATCAACAGAAAGCGGAATTCCGGACTTTCGAAGCCAGGATGGCATCTACAATCAGAAATATCCTTATCCTCCCGAAGTAATTGTTTCGCACACTTTCTTTTGGAACCACACGAAGGACTTTTACGATTTCTATTTCGACAAAATGATTTTTGGCGATGCAAAGCCAAACGCAGCCCACGAAAAGCTTGCAGAACTAGAGAACGACGGAAAATTACGAGCAATAGTTACTCAAAACATAGATGGACTTCATCAGGCAGCAGGTTCGAAAAATGTTCTAGAGCTTCACGGTTCTGTCCATAATAATTACTGCACGCAGTGCAATGCCTATTATTCACTAGCTGAAATTTCTGATGCGAGAGGCTGCTCTCCAGATGGAATTCCTCATTGCCCTAAGTGCGGCGGAATCATAAAACCAGATGTCGTTCTTTATGAAGAACCTCTCAATACGAGCATCACCACTCAAGCTATTGATGCTATTTCAAAAGCCGATCTTCTTGTGATAGCTGGCACATCTCTAGTAGTTTACCCTGCGGCCGGAATGATAGACTTTTTCCATGGCAAGCATCTCGTCATTATTAATCTTTCCCCAACAAAAGCCGACCATAATGCCGATTTGTGCATTTGTGAAAAAGTTGGAAAAGTGTTTAAGGGTCTCTAAAGTGCGTATTGATGCTCTCTTAAGCAAGAATCTCAGTTAATCTCTTACGCAAAGTTCATTCGAGAGATTGCTGTAACCGACAAGAAATTAACTTTGCTGATAATTCGTTGCACCTCGAACGTTTCAAATTTCTAAGACATTTCGAAAACGCATTTTGAAAGCACGTTATAGTTCTGTTTTTTTAAAGGACAGATTAGCTTTTCTAGATCTGCGCGTCTCTGCTAGTTTATTTTTTGAGAATAATTCACTTGCAGTTATTAGACTGTGCAATTCGTGCGAAAATCGACCGAACGATGGTGAGCGTACTTCGCTACGTGACCCTGAGTGAGTGGAGATTTGCAACTAAATTGTGTAAAACTAGCAGGTTTCCCAATCGTTAGCGAAAGCATGACTGAGTGAGGAGATTCTTTCGAAACGCCGAGGAGCTGTGCTTCGCACTGCCCAAAAGTTTAAGGGCAAAGGAGTGGATGTACAGCGTTTCTGGAGAGTTAATTTTGAGTCAATTCGTGCGAAAATCGACCGAACGATGGTGAGCGGACTTCGCTACGTGACCCTGAGTGAGTGGAGATTTGCAGTGCGAATTGGCCAAAATTAACCTCCAGATGGCTGGGGTGGAAGGAGTCGAACCCTCACATACGGTACCAGAAACCGCTGTCCTGCCATTAGACGACACCCCAATGCGAGGTATTATTATAAACGAAAATTATCATTTGAATCAAAGGTTGCGTCGTTGCCATTTCCTCTGAGAAAAATTGTTGTCACAGGTGGTTGCGGATTCTTGGGCTCGAATTTTGTTAATTATTTAGCGCATAATCAGCCTGATGTGGAGGTTACTGTTTTAGATTCTCTTACCTATGCAGGAAATCTAGCAAACATAAAAGGTCTGGGGAGGACTGGAATCGAGTTTGTTCAAGGAAACGTTTGCGATTTTAATCTTTTGGACGAGGTTGTCAAAGGCAAAGATGCGGTCGTTCATTTTGCTGCAGAGACACACATTGACAATTCGATTTTAAATCCATCTCCTTTTATCCAGTCGAACATTATGGGCACATTTTGTGTGCTAGAGGCTTGCCGGAAGCACAATGTTTATCTTCACCACATATCTACTGATGAAGTTTTTGGTGATTTAGAGATTAGTTCTCGCACAGAAGTTGATGGGAATTGCGTGCATCAGGGTGAGGCCTGCGAGAACCCTAGCTTAAGTTCCAGCGCTGATGATAGGCTTTCATGTGATGCTGCAGTTAGTGCTAACAATGAAAGTGCATTTGTAGGATCAACCTTGTTATCTGAATTGGGGGGCTGCAGGTCATTAAACAGGAATGACAAAGCTTGTGGTGATTCAATTTTTAAATTCACAGAACTTTCGCCCTATCGGCCTTCGAGTCCCTATTCTGCATCAAAGGCATCGTCGGATATGCTTGTACGAGCTTGGATTAGAACATATGGACTTAAGGTCACTATTTCAAATTCATCGAATTGCTATGGTCCACGCCAGCATGTGGAAAAGTTTATACCAAAGCAAATCACACGGCTTCTGTCTGGAGTAAAGCCGGTTCTTTATGGCGATGGACTGAATGTGCGCGATTGGATGTTTGCCGATGATCACTCTTCTGCTGTTTGGTCAATTTTGACTAAAGGCAGGCCTGGCGAATCCTATTTGATTAGCTCAAATTGTGAAAAAGCGAACTTGAATGTCGTTCAAACTATTCTGAAACAGATGGGTTACCCATTAGATTTCTTTGAGAGAGTTGATGACAGGCCGGGTCACGACAGAAGATATGCAAGCGACTCTTCAAAACTTCGTCACGATACAGGATGGAAGCCAGTTTATGACAATTTTGAAGAAGGAATCATAGAAACTATCGAGTGGTATAAAAACAACTTCTCTCAATAGCTTGTTCAGCCGTTTAATTGGTTTATTGGAACTTCTTTTTGTCCCGCAAGCACGCTGCTTTTTAAAATTTCTATTTGCAGAGCTTGTTTTCGTGAAGCAATGAGATTATTGCACCGGCCAGCCTTTTGTGAGCGCGCAAATTGCAGCAGTTTTTGATGGATTGGCGTTATTTACAAGAAGAAATTGCGCACCTGTTTCTGCTTTTTGGATTGCTGTGTCTAAAAGTTCGTCAATGTGAGCCATTTTTTCATAATCAAATATAGCAATGTTGCTTGAAGCGGGTTGATAGTCGGCAGCAATAATTTCGCTTTCCCCAAAATTCGACTTATCGAATATCAAAGTCTTAGCCGACACCTTTCTCAGTCCAATCAATGCGCATTTTAGCTCTGTTTCGTTAGTAAATCCATGTAGCAAATATCCATCTACAGGTTTCCCTGCGAACAGTTTAGCAATGAATTTATATTCGTCACAATGCTCATTAAGAGAATTTTTGTTGGTGTGATCCAGTGGTAACTTGCTAGGAAAAACTCGCACGAGTGGGTGCTGAACTCTCATGTTCTGAGTCATTTCAATGCTAATGTTTGAGAGATGCTCTGCTTCTTTTAGCGCATTCATTTTTCGTAATGCGCTAGGGCAAAAGTCAATCACATTTGTGACTACGCATTGAGCACCAGTGTTTATGTCAGCGATAATTGCATCTTGTACTACTTCTGGTTCAATATTTAGAGTCAGCGCACCGTCAGCATCAAGGTCTAATCCTGCAGAAAGCAGGGCACACCTTGCATTTTCTGCAATTGTGAGTACATCTCGATTGAGTCTAAAATCTAAATCCGCCATGACCTCATTATCTCACACACGAAGCGCTTCATTTATAATAATCACTTGCGCCCCTGTAGCTCAATGGATAGAGCACCGCTCTCCTAAAGCGGGTTTGTGTAGGTTCGATTCCTATCAGGGGCACCAGTGACGAACTGGATGGCGCTACTGCGAATGTAAATTATTGTTTTGAAAAATTCATGGAACGAAGGCCACTAGAATTTTTAAAGCTAAATTTTCATCCGCATTAGAACCATCGATTTCGCCACGAGGGAGCTGTCTCACCACGATAGCTTCGCCTAAACACTCTACGATTTGTTCGAGACACATTGAATTTTGAACCAATGCATGTTTTGTTTATTAAAGTCAGGAAAAAATGGAAATAGTTGAATTATTTAAGGCTCTGTTCCTGGGAATAGTTGAGGGCGTCACTGAATGGCTGCCAATCTCTAGCACAGGGCACATGATTCTCGTTGATGAATTCATGAAGCTAAATGTAACGCCTGAATTTCTCGAGCTTTTTTTGGTTGTTATCCAAATCGGGGCAATTATGGCGGTTATTGTAATTTATTTCTCTAAACTCAATCCGTTTTCTTTAAAGAAAACACCACTAGAGAAAAAATCAACATGGCGTCTTTGGGGGCATGTCGCTGTTTCATGCATTCCAGCCGCTGTTATTGGCATTCTCCTCGACGACTTTTTTAATACCTATTTTTACAATGCGTGGACTGTTTCGCTCGCATTGATCATCTATGGCATTATCTTTATTGTCATTGAACGCAAAAACAAGAAGGAAGAGAGTTTCTTTATCAAGCATCACACTGGTTCAACTAAACTTCGCTTGCACGAAGTAGAGACAGTCGACGAAATGGACTTAAAGACTGCGTTTAAAATTGGCTGCTTTCAGTGCCTTGCCATCATTCCAGGAACATCACGTAGTGGTTCGACAATCATTGGCGGCATGCTCACAGGATGTTCTCGCGTTGCGGCAACCGAGTTCACATTCTTTTTGGCAATTCCTGTTATGTTCGGCTGGGGTGCATTAAAGACCCTAAAACTGTTTTTAAAAGGTGTAGTTTTAAGTGCCACTGAAATTGGCGTCTTGATTGTCGGGATTTTGAGTGCTTTTATTGTTTCTATTATCTCAATTAAGTTCTTGCTGAAATACATTAAGAGTCACGATTTCACCGCTTTTGGCGTCTATCGCATAATCGTTGGCTTTGTTGTGATTGCCTATTTTGGCGTAAAAATGTTTCTTAGTTAATTTACGGAGTAATTGTGTCGCTAGATTTGTCTACTTTAAATCCCGCCCAACGTGAGGCGGTTGAAACTATTGATGGTCCTTTGCTTGTGCTCGCGGGGGCAGGAAGCGGGAAAACGCGTGTTCTCACATATAGAATTGCACACATGATTGAGGATTTAAACATTCCTCCTTGGGAAATTCTTGCCATTACTTTTACTAATAAAGCTGCCAAGGAAATGCACGAGCGCCTCATTGATTTAGTTGGATCTGTCGCGCGTGGCATGTGGGTCTCCACTTTTCACAAGTGTTGCGGAAGGATTATTCGTGCCAATGCCGATCTCATAGGTTTCACTGAGAATTATTCTATTTATGATCCAGACGACCAGAAACGCCTTGTTAAGGCGATTATGCAGGACTACAAATTTGATGAAAAGAGGTTTCCTCCAAAAACAATTCTTGAGGTCATTTCATCCGCTAAAAATAATCTTCAATTTCCTGAAGAGTTTTCAGTTTATGCATCCACACCTCTTGAGAAAACTGCATCCGAAGTTTATGCGGAATATCAAAAGCGTCTAAAGCTTGCGAATGCTCTTGATTTTGATGACATGCTTCTTTATGCATATGTTTTGTTGAGAGACGTCGAAAGTGTTCGCCGAGCCTACCAAAATCGTTTTAAATACATTCTTGTCGACGAATATCAAGACACTAATCATGTGCAATATGAAATCTGCAAATTATTAGCTGATGCGCACAAGAATTTGATGGTTGTTGGCGATGACGACCAGTCAATTTATTCGTGGCGCGGAGCTGACATTTCAAACATTCTTGATTTCGAGCACGATTACAAGAATGCAAAAGTTGTTAAGCTGGAAGAAAACTATCGTTCAACTGGAAACATTTTAAATGCTGCAAATGCAGTAATTGCAAAGAATAAAAATCGTAAAGACAAAAGACTGTTTACAAGTGGCGAAGATGGCGATTTGATTGGCGTTTATTATGCGTCTGATGAACGTGATGAAGGTCGTTGGGTAGCCGGAGAGATTGATAAGTCTCTTCGTAAAAAGGAAATTAAAAGTTACAACGATGTGGCCATTCTTTATAGAACTAATGTGCAATCACGTGTTTTGGAAGACATGTTTTTGCGTTGCGGTGTGCCCTACAGAATTATTGGTGGGACTAAGTTTTTTGAGCGCAAAGAAATACGCGATTTGATGGCCTATTTGACGCTTGTTACAAACACCGGTGATGACATGGCTTTTGAGCGCATTGTTAATGTGCCACGCCGTGGGATTGGGCAATCAACAATCGAAAAAATTCGTCAAGAGGCATTGAGCCTTGGGTGCTCTGAGCTCATTGCAGCAGAGTCTTTGGCATCGTCGGGAAGCCTTCGCCCTGCTGTTTCAAAAGCAATTGTGAATTTTTTAAACTTAATTCACGAAGCTTCAAACTATGAAGGCGAACTAAAAAACGTCGTTGGAAACATCATCGCTAAAACTGGCCTCATTGAAGAACTTGAAGCTCAGCAGACCGACGAAGCACGCGACAGAATAGAAAACATAAAAGAGTTGCTTTCTGTTGTTGAAGAATTTGCTGAAAGTCGAGATGCTCAAGAAGAACAATTTGAAGCTCCAACCCCAGAAAACGATGGTGATGCTGAGGTTGCGACTGAAAAGCTTGGGTGCAATTTACCCGATTTCATCGAATGGGTGCGTTTGAGAACCGACCTCGATGCAGTTGCTGGTGAAGACGACGCGGTTACAATGATGACGATTCATTCTGCGAAGGGCCTAGAATTTTCTCATGTTTATGTTGTTGGCTTAGAGGAAGGCATTTTCCCCAACATGAATATGGGCAAAACTGAAGAAGACTTGGAAGAGGAGAGAAGGCTTGCATATGTAGCATACACGCGTGCAAGGAAAAAACTTGTGCTCACACATTCACAGTCCAGACGTCTTTTTGGCATGTGTGACCAAAATCCTGCTTCGAGGTTTTTAAAAGATGTTCCTGCCGATTTGAGAGAGAACCTTGGCATTGGCAGCAGTGGTTTTGAGGGATCCGGTTGGGAAAAGAGAGGTTCTAGGCGTGGCATTTCAGGAAGTGGAACTAACTACTACAACAGCGGTAAAGTCTCAAACGTTTCAAGCTCTAGTCAGACACGCAGCAAAAATGGTCCAATAAAATTTGGTTTTCAGCCGAACACAAGCTCTTCGTTCGGAAGCGTTGGTGGTTCAAAGCTGTTTTCAAAAGGTGACCAGGTTGAACATAAAACTTTTGGACGAGGGTGCGTGTTGTCTGTTGATGGCGATAAAATCACAATTAAATTTTCTCGACTGAAAGAAACAAAGACTCTTTTGAAGGACTATGCACCCATCGTTAAAGTCTAAAAGATGAGAAACCCGTATAATAGTTTCAAAATGCTAGTTGAGGAGACCTAACATGACTGAGAAAGTCTTAGTGTTCGGACATCGCAATCCTGACAACGATTCTATTTCTTCAGCAGTCGCATACTGCTACCTTAAAAATAAACTTTCAGCTAGAAAAGAACGCTACCATTTTGACGAAGCTGGTTATGAATACATTCCAGCTAGGCTTGGTGGCATGCCGGTTGAAAGTGAGTGGGTTTTAAGAAAGAATGGATTTGAGACACCAGTTTTGATAACGCACGTCTATCCTCGAGTTTGTGATGTGATGACAGAGAACCCAATTTCTGTTCACCGCAAAACTACAATGCTTGAGGCGGGGCGTCTTCTTCGCAAACACAACATTCGCTCACTTGTTGTTGAGGATGATGACAGAAAGTTCTGTGGGTTAATTTCTACACGGAATATTGCTGAGAGATATGTAGAGGCAACAGACGTTGTCGACTATGAGAACTACAGCAAAGGTGATGTTGCAAAGTCTCTCGAAGATTCTTTAGGTCAGTATGTTGAAGAGCTAATGAGCACCGACGTTTACACAATGGATAAAGACGTTGTTTTGAGAGATGCAATCCAAGAATTGATGGCCAGCGCTCTTCGTGAAGGTGTTGCACTTGATGAAGAGGGACATGCTGTTGGCATTGTCACGCGTTCTGACATTGCAACATATGGCAGACGCAAAGTTATTCTTGTTGACCACAACGAAACTCTGCAGTCAGCTCCTGGCATTGAAACTGCGCAAATAATGGAAATTGTTGACCATCATCGAATTGCAGATGTTACGACAACAGAACCAATAAAATTCTTGGGCCTTCCAATTGGTTCAACTGCAACTATTGTTTCTCTAGAGTTCGAAAAGCACAGAGTAACAATTCCTCCTCGCATTGCAGAGGTGCTTTTGTCGGCAATCATGACTGACACTTTGCTTCTGAAATCGCCAACGACTACTCATTCTGACAAAGAACAAGCCGAATATCTAGCTGACATTGTTGGCGTTGATGCTCTCGACTTTGGTCGTCAAGTGTTTGAAACACGCGGAAACGATGAAGAAATGGCGATTGACAAGCTGGTTGCTTCAGACGCTAAAGAATTTATGCTTGAGACCGACGTGATTTTAGTTTGTGCGCATGAGACAACCAATCTCGATGCTGTCAAAGCTAGAGAAGACGAAATTCGTCAATACATGGATTTGTTGCTCAAAACTAAGAAATATAAGTTTGTTCTGTTTATGGTTACCGATGTTATTGAAGAGGGTTCTCAATTCTATTGCGAGGGCGACCGAAAGGCCATGAACAGGGTTTTTGACATTGAGTGCAAGGGCAAAGGCGGAACCTGGATGCCTGGCATTGTTTCACGTAAAAAGCAAGTCGCGCCACGACTTTTAAGTTACATCAAATAAGGAGGAAAAATGGCTTGCATTACCGATGTGTTCGCCCGTGAGATTCTCGATTCTCGAGGAAATCCGACGGTGGAAGTCGACGTTCAGCTTGACGATGGTTCAGCTGGTCGTGCTGGAGTTCCCTCTGGCGCTTCTACTGGTGCATTCGAGGCTGTAGAGCTTCGTGATGGCGATAAAAAACGCTATCTTGGCAAGGGCACACAAAAGGCAGTCGAGAATGTAAATGGACCAATTGCCGACGAATTGATTGGCTGCGAGGCAGATGATCAGCGCTATGTCGATGAGCTGATGATTTCCCTTGACGGGACCGACAATAAAGGCAAACTTGGAGCTAATGCGTTGCTTGGAGCATCATTGGCGGTTGCAAAAGCGGCTGCGGAATCGGCAGGTCTCCCACTTTATAAATATATTGGTGGAGCAGCGGCCCACACTCTTCCAACACCGATGATGAACATCTTGAATGGCGGAGTTCATGCCGACAACAACGTTGACTTCCAGGAGTTTATGATTATGCCGGTTGGGGCCGACTCTTTCGCAGAGGCTCTCCGCTGGTGCTCTGAGATTTATCACTCGCTCAAAAATGTTCTTCATGAAGAAGGCCTTGGCGGTGGCGTTGGCGATGAAGGTGGTTTTGCTCCAAATCTCAAGACGAACGAAGAGCCGCTTGAATGGATTGAGAAGGCCTGCGAGAAGGCTGGATATAAGCCTGGCAAAGACATCATGTTTGCAATGGATCCTGCTTCGACCGAGTTTTATGACGCTAAGAAGAAAAAGTATGTCCTTGCAGGCGAAGGCCGAGAACTCACAAGTGATGAAATGGTTGATTATTGGGAAGCTTTGGTTGACAAACACCCAATCATTTCGATTGAAGATGGAATGGCAGAAGAAGACTGGGAAGGATGGCAAAAACTCACCGAGCGCATTGGTGATCGAGTTCAGCTCGTCGGTGATGACCTGTTTGTAACTAATGCCGAACGTCTTGCAAAAGGAATTGAGCTTGGGTGTGCGAACGCGATTCTCATTAAGTTAAACCAAATTGGAACTTTAACTGAAACCCTTGAGACTATTGAACTAGCAAAAACCCATGGCTACACCTGCGTTATTTCTCATCGTTCTGGTGAGACAGAAGACACTACTCTTGCTGATTTGGCAGTTGCTGTTAACGCAGGCCAAATTAAAACAGGTGCACCTTGCAGAAGCGACCGTGTTGCAAAATACAATCAATTGTTAAGAATCGAAGAGCAGCTTGATTGTGAAGCAAAATATGCCGGCCAGGATGCTTTTTATAATCTTTAGGCATCTCGCTTATTAACAAATGTACTAAAGGCGTCTCGGTTTCGAGGCGCCTTTTTTATCTTTCATTTTTTCTTTGTCTAAATAGGTGAATATACTATTTCTGTCGATAAAGATAATCGCAGTTTTTATTCAAAAAAATCAATTTTGTTCATTTTTTAACCCTGTTTAGAAAAAAAGTAGCCTCTGAACTGGGAACTATTTTTTAAAAATGTACACTATTTGGTGTATGTAAAGGTGGAGGAGAACTATAATATAGGTGTTCTGTTTTGTTCTGTCGGTAGTATCTGCAAAGGAGGGGAAAATGGATTTTATCGGATTTCTTAACGGCCCTGTCCTCGATGGGGTCAACACAATCAATGGAGTTCTAACCGATTATGTTTTGGTTGTTTTGTTGATTGCAACTGGACTTTACATCTCCATCAAAACAAAGTTTGTTCAAGTGCGTTGTTTTGGTGAAGGATGGAAAAGACTCTTTGGAAACTTCTCTCTTAAAGGTGAGAAAAAAGAAGGTCAGATGAGCTCGTTCCAATCATTGTGCACCGCTGTTGGTGGACAGGTTGGCACTGGCAACATCGTTGGTGTTTGCGGCGCTGTTCTTGTTGGCGGTCCTGGTTCAATTTTCTGGATTTGGATTATTGCTTTCTTCGGAATGGCAACAAACTACGCTGAAGCAACTCTTGCTCAGAAGACAAAGACCAAAGATGAAACAGGAGCTACTATTGGTGGTCCTGTTTACTACATCAAGGCAGCATTTAAAGGCGGCTTTGGCAAGTTCATGGCTGGGTTCTTTGCTGTAGCTATCACTCTTGCTCTTGGCATCATGGGCTGCATGGTTCAATCAAACGCAATGGCTGGAGTTATTTCTTCAGCTTCTGGTGGGGTTATCCCTACATGGGTTGTCGGTGCAGTTGTTGTAGCGCTTTGCCTCTGGGTGTTCCTCGGCGGCACAAACCGTCTTGCTGGCATCACTGAGAAAATTGTTCCTTTGATGGCTATTGGTTACATCGTTGGTGCACTTGCTGTTCTTCTCACGCACCTTCCACAATTGGTTGAGGCATTTGGTTTGATTTTCAAATATGCTTTCACTCCATGGAGTGCTGCAGGTGGCGTTGTTTTTGCTGTGTTTGCTGCAATTTCAAAAGGTGCAAACCGTGGTCTTTTTGCAAATGAGGCTGGCATGGGTTCAACACCACATGCTCATGCGTTGGCAGAAGTTGAAAAGCCACATGATCAGGGCACAGTTGCTATGATGGGCGTGTTTATTTGCACCTATTTCGTAGTTACTTTGACTGGTCTTGTTGTTGTCACAACACTCTTCACAGGCGACGGTGCTGTTGCACAAGCAATCGCTACACAAGGTGCTGACGGTCTTGCACAATTTAGCAAGAACACACTTGCACAGCAAGCATTTGCTACTTTGTTCACTGCAGGCCCTGCTAACTGGTTTGTTGCAATTGCATTGTTCTTCTTTGCATTCTCAACAATCATTGCTTGGAACCTCTTTGGAAAAATCAACATTACATATCTGTTTGGCAAGAAGGCAGTTGCTCCGTTCTGCATCATTGCATGCATCTGCATGTTCATTGGTTCAATGGTAGAGTCTGATCTTGTTTGGGCGCTCGCCGACTTGTTTAATATGATTATGGTTATTCCAAACGTTGCAGCTATCATCGCTCTTGGTGGTGTGGTTGGAAAGATTGCTCTTGGAAAAGACAATTCTTTTGGCATGGAAGAAAAATAGGCCTGTAATTACGATTTTGCAATTATTCTAATTTCTCGCAGAGAATATCTCACAGAACAGTTCATGACCCGGGTTTTCAACTCGGGTCATTTTTATATCAGTAAAGCGGAGTGTCAGCTTTGATTACCCAAAATGATTATTATTCACGGTAAAGCGTTTTTCTGTGTCATGATTCGCGGGGGAAAGCAATGTTGTGCGTTTAAAATAATTTCCGAGAAAACTATTTAGCTGCATGCGTTACAGAATAACTGTTCACTAGGACCTTTTTTGTTTCTAGCGTTTGACTTAAACACGCCAGCGTGAGTTTTGTTGACTCTAATGCACACTTTGAGCGTTAACGCTGTTGGGAACGTGTTTTGTTTGGTGCTTCAATGAGCCACACTTATTGAGATTAAGTGTTTCTATTTTCTTAGTAGTGAGTTGGAAGGCAAGTGTTGCAGGTTATGGCACAATTTTCTTATGAAAGAAAATGTTGAAATTTTAAGAATGGCCTATGGTAGGGGTGCTGTAGCAAAGTTAAGCAATGGTAAGACTGTCTTTGTGAAAGGCGGCATTCCTGGCGAGATGTGTGAAATTGAAATACTTGAAAATCACGAGCGCTTTGCAGTTGCAAGAATTGTTAGTAGGGCAGTTCGAGCTGACGAAATTCCTGGTGCTGACTGGGCAGACCTCTCCTATAAATTGCAGTTAGTTTACAAAAAGAGCGTCGTGAGAGATGCACTTGTTAGGAATGTAAGATTTGACGAAGGATTCATTGATTCAGTTCTTCAAGATGTTGTCGCTTCACAGAACGAATGGAATTATCGTAACAAGATTGAACTTGCCTGGATTTCTGGGCGTTTGGGCATGATGGATGAGGGGACGAACAATTTCGTTACAGTTAAGTCATTTCCGCTTGCTTCAAAAGCAATTGAGAAATCGCCAGGAGCACTTGCAGGTTCTTTAAAATTTGCGCTTCATGGCGATGAGTGTGGGATTTTTAGAGTCGGAATTCGCCACAGTGAGCGAACAGGTGATGTTCAGGTTGCTCTTTGGACAACTCCTGGATGGTTTCCGCGCCACGAAGTTGCAAGAGTTGTTCAGGATGCAGTTGGTGCAACTTCAGTTGTCAGGATTATTGCAGAAGGTGGCAAGGCGAGAAGAATTAAGCAAGTCGAAGTTCTTTCTGGCGACCCTCTTTGGCGTGAAAATTTGTCTGCTATCAAATATGGAGTTTCTGCCCCTTCGTTCTTCCAGGTCAACACTGCTCAGGCTGAGGTGCTTCAACGGCTTGTGATTAAAGCTATTGAGCAAGACATTGATTTAAAAAAAAGCAATGGCACCCAGGCGTCTTACATTGAAAAAGGATCTTCCTTAGGGGAGCATTCGACTTCTTGTTTTGAGAGATCGATCAACGAAGTGAAGGCATCGCGCGTTGGAGAAGCCCACATTTTTTGTGATGATGGCAAAGATGCTAAATCACCTCATTCGATTAGACGAATTGCCGATTTTTACTGCGGATGTGGTACGTTTACCCTCCCACTTGTAAAAGCTGGCTTTGATGTTGTGGGGGTTGAATTAGCTGGTTCATCTACTAGGGATTTAAAGAAAAATCTCGACAGCAATCGTTTGTCAGCAAAAGTGATTTGTGACGATGTTAGGTTTGCTTTAAAAAAGATGTCAGACTTTGATGCATGTGTCGTTGATCCTCCAAAATCCGGTCTCGATAAAGAAGTCGTCAACATGTTGATTAAGAGGGAACCAAAAAAGATTGTATATGTGAGCTGCGACCCAATGACACTTGCGCGCGACCTAAGACGATTTTGTGAAGCTGGCTATTCTGTTAACGAGGTAACGCCTGTTGACATGTTCCCGCAAACACATCATGTGGAGACGGTTGTTTCGATGACTCGTTGATGTAATTATCTGGGTTAATAGGTGGAACTGATATAGTTTCTCATGAAGGGCGCCCCGGCAATATGGAAGGAATCACTATTATGAAATACATCCACATTACCAAAGAAAACATCGACAAGGAACACATCTGCTGTGCCATGTCGGGCAAACAAAGTCTTGCAAAGAAAGAATGGCTCAGACAACGCTTCGAAGAAGGTCTTGTTTTCTATCGAGCCGATGCGAGAGGCAAATGCTTTGTTGAATACATTCCTGCTGAGAGTGCATGGATTCCAATCGACGCCGACGGTTATTTTTACATCAATTGTCTTTGGGTTTCTGGTGCTATGAAGGGGCATGGTTATTCCGGAGAACTAATGAATGAATGCATCCGGCACGCCAAAGATGAGCGCAAGCAAGGGATTTGCATTCTTTGTGCTGAAGGTCGCAAGCGTGAATATCTTGCTGATCCAAAGTTCCTAAAACACTGGGGTTTTGAAGTTGCAGATGTCTCAGATTGTGGAATTAATCTAATGTATTTACCTTTTAACCCAAAGGCAAAACCGCCAAAGTTTAAGGAATGTGCAAAACACCCAAAGGTAAATGAGCAAGGATTCGTTCTTTTCTACACTGATCAATGTCCTTTTACTTGTTATTGGGTCCCTCGTGTTGAAGAAGTTGCAAAAGAACGTGGGATTCCATTCAGGGCAGTTCACATTACCGACAGAGAATCTGCGCAAAGTGTTCCTGCTCCGGTGACTACATATGCCCTTTTCTTTAATGGGAAATTTGTGACGCATAGCATTCAGTCCGACAAGAAGTTTTTAAAACTTGTTGACAAGCTTGACGATTCCACAACTGGGTAGGTGAGCATCGAGCTTTTCGGTCTAATTTTGAGACTTGTTCTTACCTGCATTCTAATCGCTTTTGAACAATAGGAATTCTTCCAATAAGCTTTGTTTTTTGGAAAGCTAACTAGTTAGAGTTTTTACTGCCTCATTGTTTATAGAGGATGTTTTCTAAATGAATACTAGTTTCTATTTTAAATTTGTGTTTGAGGTTAGGCTTTGCATTTGACCTTGGCAGAAATTATTATTTTGCTAGTAAAATAACTCTTCTAAATCAACCATTAACTTGAGGTGAAACTTTGAGAAACATAACGTTTATAGGGATGCCTTCTTCGGGCAAATCAACGATTGGTGTTTTGCTTGCAAAACGTTTGGGGATGAGTTTTGTCGATCTTGACATTGTTATTCAGGAAAACACTCAGAAAAAATTGAAAGATTTAATTGCCGAGTTTGGGCAAGAGGTTTTTTTGGACATTGAAGAAGAGACTGCTTGCGAGCTCGATGTTTCTAATTCGGTCATTGCGCCAGGTGGCTCAATTTGTCATGAACAAAAAGCAATGGAGCATCTTAGCGACATCTCAACTGTTGTCTATCTCTATATTTCTTATGATGAAATGGAGAGGCGAGTTGGCGATTATGTTGCGCGCGGCGTAGCTATCCCAGAAGGCTACACCTTGCGCGACCTTTATGACGAACGTTCTTCTCTTTATGAAAAATATGCGGACATTAAAGTCGATGAAACTGGCAAGCATTTTGACCAAATCGTTGACGAGCTGCTGGTAATTCTGGGTGGCAATTAGTTTTTGAGAATTTGGCTTGTTTTGGCCAATCAATGATTTTATTTCTAGCTTGCAAATTTAACCTTTGTTTTCATGAACTGCTAACTCGCATGTGAATTACTATTGAACTAGCATTTACTTTGAAATTTTTTAGCGACAGCGGATCTTTGCGAAAGTGAGACTTGCATGAGCATCACTGTTTCCGACTTAATGAAATTGCCTTCTTTGCGACGGGCTAAAGTTGTTGGTGGCAAGGGCGGTTTGCAAAACATAGTCTCTGCAATTTCGGTGCTTGAATCAACTGATCCAGATATTCTTGTTAAGGAAGTTTTCCCTGGCGACACCTATGCTGGTGGCGAAATTATAATCACTGGTTTTGTTAATTGTCTTGACGATGTTGATTTGCAATGCGCTAACATGTTGCGGTTAATTGAGGGCGGCGAAGTTGCCCTGGTTCTCTATTATGTCGGCCTTTATCTTCCGAAGGTAGACCAGCGATTGATAGACATAGTCAACGAACATGATTTCGTGCTGATTTGCATGCCGGAGGGTCAAAGGAATCTTCGCTATAGTGATCTAATTTCGGAAGTTTCTGAAATGATCTATAAAGACAGAGCGGAAAAAGTAACTCTAGTCTCTGACATTCTTGCAAGGATGTCTTCGTTGCCACATCACTATCAAACGGTTGCGACTGCTCTTCAGATGATGTGTGCCGAAATGAATTGCTCTATTGTTTTGAGCACGAGCACTGGCACAATTCTAAATTTGGCTGCATGGCCAACAGGAACGCAAGACGAGCTTCGTGAAGAAGTTGAAAGAATTCTCCCCGAATTTGGGAAAGAGCCTGAGATAAGCACTCTTTTGCCAGGTGCTACGATTTATCCTGTTGCAATTCGATGTGATTCATCCGAAGCATTGTTGCTCACTCTAATCAAAAGAGGGCGACCTCTTTCGTCTGAACTAATTAAACAAGCGGGCGACACAGTGAGAATTTGTGTGAACATTTGGGGAAAGCAGCATGGCACGGTTGCAATTCATGAGTTGATTCGTGCGATTTTGCAAGATGAGCCTCTTCGAATGCGCCGACTTGCAGAAATTTTCAATGTAAACGTAGCTGATATTAGTGAACTTTGGATGCTTTGTGGTTGCAACGCCGAAGCTTTTGAAGCAAGAATGGATGACGATGTGGCGCTTGCAAGACAGTGTTCAGAAATTGTGATTGGATCAATTTTTGAACAGCATCCTGTCATGTGTCTCAGCGCACCGCGTTCGTTAAAGGATGCAAAAATTGTGCTTGGAAGGTTGCTTGCGTGTGCCCAAGATGAATCTCCAGATGCTGTTATAGTTCGATGTGGGTCTCTTGAAAACACCACTGAGTGCAGGAATGCATATCTTCTAGTGGATGATTATCTTGAGGATGCAAAGTTGATTTTCCCGACTAAGAAGACATTCCTTCTTGGAGACATTCAATTTGCAGCCTCTTGCAGAGAGCAAGTTGAAAAAGGCGAGGCGCAGGCTTTGAGAAACACAACACCTTTGACCATTTTGGAACTTGATTGTGATTATAAAGATTTAATAATCACAGCTTGCACCTATTTGCTCGATTGCGACAACAGTGTCACAAAAACCGCTGAGGCGCTGTTTATCCATAAAAACACTGTGAAATATCGACTTCAGAAAATTAGTGAAATTCTTGGGTTTCGTTTGGGAAAAATGCCAGAAACTATTGATGTTTACAAAAGTGCTGCGATTTATAGACTGCTTAATAACTAAACTTGCTGCTGGCAGAAGCATTTCTTTTTAGATTATTTTGGCATAGATGGATAAAGGGTGGAATTATCCTTTTGTCCCGACTGATTTTTTAAGGTAAATTACTGTCGTTCTGTTTCGCTTGGTGCTTTAGACGTTCTTCCTTTAATGATAATTAATCATGTTGCTAAATAGTTAAATGAGAGTTCCTTCGCTTAAATGTTGGTTTGTCTGAGTGCACAAACGGTTATTTTTAAACGGGCCTTCTTGGCTATATTACAGCAGAGTTTGGTAGGCAAGAAACACTAAAACACCAGTTAGCCCTGATGAGGGATGGAGTTGTTCTAATTGGTGCTAAATTTTAGATTGTCCTTTTGGACAATTGATTATTCATTTTTTTTTGCCCTTTTGACAATTTTCAAGCTGTTTTCTCGATGATATACTCGCGATTAATCTAGCAAATGATTGAGAAATTCTCTTGCTCTTCGTGAATCTTTTAAAAAAAAATAAAAGGTTTTTGCTAGTTGCCTTTTCAAATTGCTGAATTTAAAGGGAGGTGTCTATTGTGAGTAAGGTTGATAGCGGTTTTACAATTGATGAGTCTAAACGACAAAGCTGGCTGTCTATTGCGGCAGTTTGGGCCGGAGGAATGATTTGCGTTCCTTGTCTTCTGGTCGGTGGCGTTCTTGTTCAAAGTGGACTCAGTTTAGCAGAAATATCTTTATCTATTTTGATTGGCTATGGTTTTATTTGTCTCTACATGATTTTTATCGGAATGCAGGCTTGCGACACTGGTCTTCCTGTTGCTGTTCTTGCTTCTGCTTCTCTTGGTAAAAAAGGTGCCCGCTACATCATTAGTTTTCTTCTTGCATTTGCTTGCATAGGATGGTTTGGCATACAATCAGCAACTTGTGGAGCGGCTTTTGCCAACATGATAGCGGGATTAATTGGTTTTGAGGCAACTCCTCAGATTATTGCTGGATGTTCGATTATTTGGGGCATCGTGATGCTTTTAACAGCTTGTGTTGGATTTAAAGGTCTCAAGTGGCTAAACTACCTCGCTGTGCCTCTGCTTGTTATTGTTTGCTTGTGGGGTCTTTATGCTGGATTTGCAACGTACAATGGCGCGGCTATTCTTGCTGATTATGAACCTCAAGCTTCTGCAGGTTTAGTGTTTGGAATATCTATGGTTGTGGCTTCTTTTGCATTGGGGGGAGTAATTTCTGCAGATTATTGTCGATTTGCAAAAAGCCGAGCTGATGTCGTAAAGTCTTCTCTGGTTGGTGTGCTTCCTGCTGGTTTCTTGATGTTGTTGGTTGGATCTTCGATGAGCATTGTGACTGGGGAGTATGACATCAGCATTATATTGACTTCATTAGGAGTTCCTCTTGCGGGTCTTTTAGTGTTAATCTTGGCTACATGGACCACTAATGTTACTAATGCCTATTCTGGTGGTCTTGCTCTAAGCAATTTTCTTGGATTTGATGAAAGCAAGTTTAAAATCACCACCGGTGTTGCTGGTGCTTTTGGAACGTTGCTTGCGGCATTGGGTTTGCTTAGTGCGTTCACTGGCTTTTTGTCTTTGATGTCTGCGTTAATTCCGCCATTAGCTGGTGTGCTAATCGCTTCCTATTGGGTGATTGGAAAGGGCAGAGTTGATAACTATTCTTTCCGCGAAGGCTTCTCTATTGTTGGAGTTTTTTCCTATTTGTTTGGCGCTTTTATTGCTTGTGTAACTGGCGGAACTTTTGCTAATTTCCCTACTCTGATTGAACTGATGCCTTTTTTGAACACTCCTTTTTTTGTTGGGCCAATCAATGGCATCTTAGTCTCTTTTGCAATATATGCAATTTTTAGAAATGCTCTTCCTGAAAGATCAGCGAAGAAGGTTAATGTGGAGGCTTAAAACTTCGTATTACAGACTCTGTTTTGTCTGTTTCAAATTTATCAGGTAGTTTAGAGAAAGAAGGAAAATTACAATGCGGATGATTGGAATTCCGGAAATTGAAGACATTGCAACTGGTGCCGCACTGCTTGGCGCTGGTGGTGGAGGTGATCCCTATGTCGGGAAACTTGTTGCGATGGGCGCTGTGCAGGAAATGGGTCCTGTCACATTGCTTGATCCCGACGAGGTTCCCGATGATGCGTTGATTGTTCCTATTGCAATGATGGGTGCGCCGACAGTTTTAGCCGAAAAGGCGATTGGTGGCACCGAATACAAAAAGCTGTTTGACATGGTTTCGAAATTTTTTGGCAAAGAGATTTTTGCATTTATGCCAATGGAAGCAGGTGGAGTGAATTCAATGCTTCCGATTGCGGCCTCTGCGAGGCTAAACCTTCCAATGGTTGATGTCGACGGAATGGGTCGAGCTTTTCCCGAATTGCAAATGGTCACGTTTACAATTGGCGGAATTAAGGCAACACCAATGGCACTTGTTGACGAAAAAGGCAACAGTTGCATTTTTGAAACAATCACTAATAAATGGACAGAAGAACTTGCGCGTGCTGTAACAATGAGCTGTGGTGGTTCGGTTTCAGTTTCTTTGTATCCGATGACTGGCAAACAAATGAAGGACTTTGGTGTTCGCGGAATTGTCACTCGAAGTGAGAAACTTGGACGTGCGATTCGAACAATCAAGGATAGCAAAGACAAAACGCCTGAGGAACATTTTCTGGATTTGTCGCAAGGACACAAGCTTTTTAAAGGAAAAATTGCAGACGTTTTGAGAGAAACTCGATCTGGATTTAACTTTGGGAAAGTTGTTCTTGAAGGCATTGGGGAATTCAAAGGACATGAGGCTTTTGTAGAATTCCAAAATGAGAATTTGACAGCGACTGTTGACGGGAAAATTCTTGCTACAACGCCAGATTTGATTTCACTTGTTGACGTTGAGACTTTTATTCCAATCACAACCGATGCGTTGAAATATGGCAAGCGAGTTATGGTCGTTGGACTTGAGTGCTACCATCTCTGGCGAACAAAAGAGGGCCTTGAGCTAGTCGGTCCTCGCTATTTTGGTGTTGACACCGACTACATTCCGATTGAAGGGCGCTGCAAGGAGGGCGAATAGACATGTATAAACTTGGAATCGATGTTGGAGTCACAAACACCGACGCAGTTTTAGTAGACGAGAATAGAAACGTAGTGTCTGACATTAAATATCCAACTTCGTCTGATGTTTATGAGGGAATTTTCGGCGCAATGCGTGAGGTGTTGAGCGTTTCTGGAGTTAATCCTTCTGAAATTAGACAAGCAATGCTTGGTACGACACAATGCACAAATGCAATCGTCGAGCGAAAAAATTTAGCACCAATTGGAATCTTGAGAATCGGTGCTCCTGCTACAACTGGAATCAGGCCAATGGTTGATTGGGCTGAAGACATCCAGTCAATTGCTGTTGGCAACAAAATAATTGGAGGTGGTTCTGAATATGACGGAAAAGAACTGGCGCCTTTTGATGCAGAAGGAGCTAAGCAATTCTTTACTGATATGAAAAACAAAGGTGTCAAATCAATTGCGATATCAAGCGTTTTTTCGACAGTCAGAAACGATCATGAACTTGAAGCCGCAAAACTTTGCAGTGATGTGATGGGCGAAGATGTCCATGTTTCTGTTTCTAGTGAAATTGGTTCAATGGGGCTCATTGAGCGTGAGAATGCAACAATTCTAAACGCTGCTCTTTGGCAGGTTGCCGAGCGCTTTACCGATGGCTTTGCTAAAAGTCTGCAAGATGAAGGAATTGTTAATGCTGATGTCTATTTAAGCCAAAACGATGGCACGCTAATGACAATGGATCATGCTCGAAAATATCCTATTCTCACAGTTGCTTGTGGACCAACTAATTCAATCAGAGGTGCAAGCTATCTTTCAAATTTGAGCGATGCTGTTGTTGTTGATGTCGGTGGAACCACAACCGACCTTGGTGTTATTCAAAATGGTTTCCCAAGAGAATCTAGTGTTGCTGTAACAATTGGTGGTGTGCGAACTAATTTTAGAATGCCTGACGTAATTTCGATTGGCCTAGGCGGTGGCTCAATTGTGAGAGTTACGCCCGACGGTGAAGTGACAGTTGGCCCCGACAGTGTTGGTTATGACATCACAAAGAAGGCCCTCGTCTTTGGTGGTGATGTGATCACTGCAACTGACGTTGCTGTTCGTCTAGGCATGGTAGAACTTGGTGACGCAAGCCTCGCTAATTCGATTCCTCTTGAAGTTGCCAAAAAAGCTATGTTTGAAATCAGGCGCTTGATTGAAGATAGTGTCGACGCTATGAAAGTTTCCAATGCCGATGTCGAGCTTGTTTTGGTGGGCGGTGGTTCTATTATTTTGCCTGACAAAATCGCTGGTGCTTCGAAAGTTGTAAAGCCTGCGCATTTTGGTTGCGCTAACGCCATTGGATCTGCGATTTCTAAGGTGAGCGGAACATTTGAAAAACTCATGAATTATGAGGAGTTGCCGCGCGAAGAGTCGCTCGAAAAAGCGAAAAGCGAAGCAATTGAATTGGCCGTTGAGGCCGGTGCAGTGCGTGACACCGTAGAAATTATCGAGGTTGAAGACGTGCCACTTTCATATTATCCAGGGAATACTAACCGGGTTAAGGTTAAAGCTTCCGGCAATCTCGCCTAAGCTGTGGCTAATCCTGGGCGGTATCTTTGCGCTGCAACACATTGGGAAGTAATCGAAGTATGGCTCCTCAGCGTTTCGCGTAAATCTGCTCGCTCAGGATTACCCTTTAGTCTATCAACATTTAGCACCTCGTCTTTTCGCAAGAATCTGCTCCTCCAACTTCGCACTCGCATCTCTATTGCGGATTGGTATTTTTGTTAATCTTGAGATGTTTCTAATTCTTTAAATTCTAAAAATGTATTGACAAAAAGACAGAAGTTGTGTTTTATTAGTAGCACGACAATAGTCGAAACCGTTGAAGTGGAGATAACGGCGAGATACGACGCTACAGAGAGCCTGCGATGCTGAGAATCAGGCGCGAAACGGTTCGTCAAATGGACCACGGAGGGCACAGTCAAATGTGGGGCACCCCGCAGAGTATTCTGTGACGTGAGACACGCGTTAGATGTCAGGGTTGTGATGGCAACTCGTGAGTGTGCAGAAATTTTTGTTTTCTGCAAAGCAAGGTGGCACCGCGGATAAATTTATTCGTCCTTGGCTTGGGTTATATAGACCCATGTTGAGGGCGTTTTTTATTTGTGGGAGGTTTTGATGAAATTTTCACCGTTACTTGCTGAAGTTAAGAGCATTGCAGACACAAACAACTTTTCTATTGCTCCCATTAGCTGTGAGATTCTGTCTGATATTTGCACGCCAATAGAAGCGATGCAAATTTTAAAAGGAGTTTCCACTCACTGCTATATGCTTGAGTCGGCTCTTGCAAATGAAACATGGGGTCGTTACACATTTTTAGGGTTTGACCCTAAGATGGAAATCACTTGCGTTAATGGCGAAATGAGAGCAGGTGATATTAGCTTTAAAACAGATAACCCATCAACTGTACTTCGCGAGATACTCGCTCGCTACAAAAGTCCAAAAATTGAAGGGCTACCAGCTTTTACCGGCGGATTGGTGGGCTATTTTTCCTATGATTATCTGGGTTACAGTGAGCCTAAAGCTAAGACTTCTGCTGATGACACCGAGAATTTCAAAGACGTTGATTTAATGCTTTTTGATCGCGTTATAGCTTTTGATAACGTTCGTCAAAAAATAATTCTCATTGCAAACGTGCATCTTGACAACGTCGAAGTTGAATATAACAAAGCGGTTCTTGAACTCAAACGCATGGCTGATCTGTTGAAGTCTGGCAAAAAAGCAGATGATGTGCCAGGTTGTCTCACAGGGGAAGTCAAACCGCTTTTTAATAAGCAACAATATTGCGACATGGTTGAAACGGCGCGTCATCACATTTTCGAGGGTGACATCTTCCAAATAGTCTTGTCAAATCGTTTGTCGGCACCATTTGAGGGAAGCCTCCTTGGCACCTATCGCATGCTTCGCACAATCAACCCTTCGCCCTACATGTTCTATTTTTCAGGGACTGATGTTGAAATTGCAGGTGCCTCCCCTGAAACACTAGTCAAACTTGAGGACGGAGTTTTGCACACATTCCCATTAGCAGGCACTCGTCCACGCGGGAAAACTCGCATTGAAGACGATCTTCTTGAGATGGAACTCCTTCGTGATAAAAAAGAACTTGCTGAACATAACATGCTCGTTGACCTTGGAAGAAACGACCTGGGAAAAGTGAGCAAGTTTGGAACTGTGGAGGTTGAAAATTTCCACACTGTCGAGAAATATTCTCACGTAATGCACATTGGCTCGACCGTTCGAGGCGAGATTTGCGATGACTGTGATGCGCTCGATGCGATTGAGGCAGTATTACCAGCTGGAACACTTTCGGGCGCCCCAAAAATTCGTGCATGCCAACTAATCAACGAGCTCGAGAACAACAAGCGTGGTGTTTACGGGGGCGCGATTGGCTACATCGATTTCACGGGGAACATGGACACTTGCATAGCGATTCGCATCGCCTACAAGAAAAATGGGCAGGTTTTCGTGAGAAGTGGCGCAGGCATTGTCGCCGATTCAGTGCCAGAAAAAGAATATCAGGAATGCATAAACAAAGCTCAAGCTGTAGTTAACGCTTTAAAAGCTGCAGAGGAGGAACTTTAGATGACACTGCTAATCGATAATTACGACAGCTTTTCCTACAACCTTTATCAGATGGTTGGCATGATTGACCCTGACATTCGAGTTGTTAAAAACGATGAATTGACCGTCGAAGAAATAAAGTCATTGAACCCAAAACTGATAATTCTCTCGCCTGGTCCAGGTCGTCCTGAAGATGCAGGCATCACTATTGATGTTGTTGCCCTTGGAAGGGAAATCCCAATTTTGGGTGTATGTTTGGGGCATCAAGCAATTTGTTCTGCCTATGGTGCAAACGTAATCCACGCAAAAGAGGTGATGCATGGTAAACAGTCAACTGTTAAATTTGATCTTTCGTGCCCGTTGTTCAAAGGAATTTCAGTTGAAGAAAAAGTTGGAAGATATCACTCCCTTGCTGTGGATGCAAAAACTCTTCCTTGCGATTTAATGCCAGTTGCTTTTGCAGAGGATGGAGAAATCATGGCAGTGCAACACAAAGAATTCCCAATCTTTGGAGTCCAGTTTCACCCAGAATCAATTCTCACACCTTGTGGTTTAGATATTTTGAAGAATTTTATTAAGGAGATTTAGGAATGATAAAAGAAGCAATTATCAAGATAGTTAACAAGAAAGACTTGAGCTATGACGAGGCCTATGCGGTCATGAATCAAATCATGAGTGGCGACACGAGCCAGGTGCAAAATGCAGCATTTCTTTCAGCCCTTTCCACAAAAAGTGCGCGCGCCGAAACAACAGATGAGATTGCAGGTTGTGCGGCTGCTATGCGTGATCACGCAACTCAAGTTGACACTGGCATGGACATTTTTGAAATTGTTGGAACTGGTGGAGACAACGCTCAAAGCTTCAACATTTCAACTACTTCGGCGTTAGTCTGCGCGGCTGGAGGCATGAAAGTTGCTAAGCATGGAAATCGCGCAGCATCATCAAAATGCGGAACTGCTGATTGTCTTGAATCTCTTGGCGTTAACATCGACCAATCTCCTGAAAAATGCATTGAACTTTTAAATGAAGTTGGCATGTGTTTCTTTTTTGCTCAAAAATATCACGCATCGATGAAGTATGTCGGTCCAATTCGCAAAGAACTGGGATTTAGAACTGTTTTTAACATTTTGGGGCCACTCACGAACCCTGCCAGCCCAACGATGCAATTGCTTGGTGTTTACGACGAATATCTTGTTGAACCTCTAGCGCAGGTCTTGATTAGCCTTGGTGTAAAACGAGGCATGGTTGTGTTTGGAAAAGACAAGCTTGATGAAATATCGCTTAGTTCTCCAACTAAAATTTGCGAATTTAAAGATGGATGGTTTAAGTCATACATCATCACGCCAGAGGAGTTTGGCTTCAGCACGTGTGAAAAAAGTGAACTTGTGGGCGGAGAACCTGCAGAGAACGCTTCAATTACAAGGGCGATTTTGTCCGGAAATAAAGGGCCAAAAAGAGACGCAGTTTTGATGAACGCAGGCGCGTCTCTCTACATTGGAGGCAAAGCCAATTCAATGAAAGAAGGAATTGCTCTTGCTGCCGATTTGATTGACAGCGGGAAAGCGGCGGTGACTTTAGATAAGCTAATTCAAGTGAGCAACAGGTAATTTTAGGTAACACAGATGACCATTCTTGATGAAATAGCAACATTTGCAAAACAGCGTGTATCTTTTGCTCAAATGACAATTTCCGCTGAAGATATCAAGGCACGAGCGTTGGAGTTGCCAAGAGGAAATTTTGATTTTGAGACAGCACTCAAATCAGGAGACATTGCTTTTATTTGTGAGTGTAAAAAGGCGTCCCCCTCAAAGGGTTTAATTGCATCTGATTTTCCCTATTTGCAAATTGCAAAGGAATATGAGCGAGCTGGCGCTAACGCAATTTCAGTTTTGACTGAGCCGAGATGGTTTTTAGGAAGCGATGATTATCTTGCAGAAGTCGCTTCTGCTGTGAGCATTCCGTGCCTTCGTAAAGACTTCACAGTTGATGACTACATGATTTATGAGGCAAAGCTTTTGGGGGCTTCTGCTGTTCTTTTGATATGTTCAATTTTGAGCAAACAGCAAATTGCCGACTATATTGAACTGTGCGATGCACTTGGCATGTCTGCTTTGGTGGAAGCACATGACGACGAAGAAGTTCGCGTCGCGTTGGAAGCGGGTGCAAGAATTATTGGGGTCAACAACCGCAATTTAAAAGACTTCAGTGTTGACACAGAGAACAGCAAGCGTCTCCGAGAACTTGTTCCGACTAATGTGTTGTTTGTCGCAGAAAGTGGCATAAAAACCGCAGAAGATGTTGCTGCGATGAGAAATGTGGGAGCCGATGCAGTCCTTGTTGGCGAAACACTAATGACAGCCGAGGATAAAGCCGCTAAGCTTTTAGAACTTCGTGGAAAAGAAATTCCCTGTTTTAGTAATTCAAATTTGAATGCAGTGTCTCCAAGTTACCACGATGACTCTTCCACTCAAAATTTGACTTCTATGGATGAAAGTGAGGAGGGGTTCTAGTGACGAAGATTAAATTCTGCGGGATGATGTGTGAAGCAGACATTAAAGCCGCAAATGAAATCAAACCAGACTTTGTCGGTTTTGTTTTTGCGCCAAGGAGTAAACGGTGCGTTTCCCGGTCTTCAGCGGAAAAATTAAAATGTATGCTTGACCCATCGATTAAGGCGGTTGGAGTTTTTGTTGATGCTCCTGTGGCTGATGTTGCGCAACTTGTGAGAGATAACGTGATTGATGTAATTCAGCTACATGGTTCAGAAAATGAATGTTATGTAGAAGAGTTAAAAAATGAACTCGATGCTTTGAGTTCAGGCGGTCTATTAAATCAAAGCAGGAATAACCATTTAGGACAGGTTCCCATAATCAAGGCATGCCGGGCTAACTCTGCGCAAGATATAAAAGAAACAATTGAATTTCCTTGTGACAATCTTTTATTTGATAACGGGCCAGGTGGCACTGGAAAAAAGTTTGATTGGGCGCGTCTAAAAGAAACTATGCGACCCTCTAATTTCGAAGACCCCCTTGAAAGCAAAACATCTAGATGCAAATTGCAAAGACTTGCGAATAATGGGTGTGACTTTGGGGATCCATTTAGACCCTATTTCCTTGCAGGCGGGATTGATGCACAAAATGTTGCGAAGGCAATTTCTGAGCTTCATCCCTATGCGGTAGATGTGAGCTCAGGCATTGAAACTGAAGGGACTAAAGATATTCAAAAAATGAAGGCTTTTGCAGCCGCGGTGAGAAAGGACGAGAAATAATGACTAATGAAAACGGGCGTTTTGGTATTCATGGCGGACAATACATACCCGAAACTTTGATGAATGCTGTCATTGAACTTGAGGAAGCCTACAACTTCTACAAGAATGATCCAGATTTTAATCGAGAGCTTCAGGAGCTTTTGGAGCAATATGGAGGGCGTCCATCGAGGCTTTATTACGCGAAGAAAATGACTGAGGACTTGGGTGGCGCAAAAATCTATTTGAAGCGAGAGGATCTCAATCACACGGGTGCACACAAAATTAACAATGTTTTGGGGCAGGCACTTTTAGCGAAAAAGATGGGTAAAACTCGCCTGATTGCCGAGACCGGTGCAGGACAACATGGCGTTGCTACTGCAACTGCTGCTGCGCTAATGGGCATGGAATGCGTCGTGTTTATGGGCGAAGAAGACATCGTCCGTCAAAAATTGAATGTCTACAAGATGCGCTTGCTTGGGGCCGACGTTGTGTCAGTTAAGTCGGGCACTGCAACTTTAAAAGACGCAGTGTCTGAAGCAATGCGCGAATGGACAAACCGAATTAGTGACACTCATTATTGTCTCGGTTCAGTCATGGGACCTCACCCTTTTCCAACAATTGTTCGAGATTTTCAAGCGGTTATCTCAAAAGAAGTAAAGGAACAAATGCTCGAAAAAGAAGGGCACCTGCCTGATGTAGTGATTGCCTGTGTTGGAGGCGGCTCGAATGCGATTGGCAGTTTTTACAACTTCATTGAAGATGAGGAAGTGGCGCTGATTGGTTGCGAGGCGGCTGGTCGCGGCATTGACACTTTTGAGACTGCAGCTACGATCTCCACTGGCAGCCTTGGGATTTTTCATGGTATGAAGTCATATTTCTGTCAGGATAAATATGGTCAAATTGCTCCTGTTTATTCAATTTCTGCTGGACTTGATTATCCTGGCGTTGGTCCTGAGCATGCTTGGCTAAACGACATCGGACGTGCGCAATATGTTGCTGTGACTGATGATGAGGCAGTGAATGCATTTGAATATCTCTCAAAAATGGAGGGAATTATTCCAGCGATTGAGTCGGCACATGCTGTCGCACACGCGATGAAAATTGCTCCTGACATGGATAAAGACAAAATTGTTGTTATTACAATTTCGGGACGAGGAGACAAAGACTGTGCGTCTATCGCACGCTACAGAGGGGAGGATATCGATGAATAGAATCAAGACTGCATTCGAGAACGGCAAGGCTTTCATTCCTTTTATAACTTGCGGCGACCCTGATTTGCAAACTACCGCTGCGGTCGTTCGTGAGATGGCGACTAACGGTGCCGATTTAATTGAACTAGGAATTCCTTTTTCTGACCCAACTGCAGAAGGTCCAGTAATCCAAGGCGCCAACTTTCGTGCGTTGAAGGGAGGCGTCACTACTGACAAAGTTTTTGATCTCGTTCGTGACTTGCGAAAAGATGTTTCTGTGCCGTTTGTTTTTATGACATATGCAAACGTAGTTTTTTCCTATGGAGCTGAAAAATTCATTTCAACTTGTTCAGAGATTGGGGTTGATGGCATTATTATGCCCGATGTCCCTTTTGAGGAAAAGGAAGAGTTTGCTGGCATTTGCAAAGCCAATGATGTCGCATTAATCTCGATGGTAGCTCCAACGTCAGAAGACAGACTCGCAATGATAGCGAAAGAGGCTGAAGGTTTTCTCTATGTCGTTTCAAGTTTGGGTGTCACTGGAATGCGCTCCGAAATTAAGACCGATTTGCCATCAATCATTAAGGTCGTTCGTGAGAACTCACATATTCCATGTGCAATCGGCTTTGGAATTTCGACTCCTCAACAAGCTCATGACATGGCAGAAATTTCTGATGGGGCAATTGTTGGTTCGGCAATTATCAAGATTCTTGCCGAACATGGCAAAGAAGCACCTGCAAGAATTGGGGACTATGTGAGAGGCATGAAAGAAGCACTTTAATTTTCAGCATCGTTTTTGTGTGTCACATTATTCAGAAGTCATATCAGACAGACGGCATCTCCTTTGTGGGACTATAAAAGTTGTTGGGACGTGGTCTCATTGCGATGGGTTTTAGAGCTGCGTGAAGTTTCTCTTCATCAGGGTTCTTAGTTAGCATGTTGAACTTGTTGTTTAAAATATTCTTGTCTGATGGTTTCTCAGTTTGAAGGAGCAGAATTTATGCATAAGCAGGATGTTTACGATTTCTTGAACGACAATAATGTTGATTATGAAGCAATTGAGCATGGTGCTGTTTGGACCATGGACGAGCTATGCGATGTCGAACTTCCGCACAAAGAAGCAGATGCTAAGAATCTCTTCATTCGCGATGACAAGAAAAACAACTACTATCTAATCTCTGTTCGCGGAAACAAACACCTTGACATCAAGGCTTTCCGCAAGCTTCACGAGACCCGTCCGCTGAAATTCTGTCAGGAAGAAGAACTAAAAGACAAACTCGACATTTATGCCGGGGCGGTGTCACCTTTTGGAATCATGAATAACGTTGATAAAGACGTCACATTCTTTATTGATGAAGATTTCTTCGCAGATGAGGGCCTAATTGGATGTCATCCAAACGACAACACGGCCACCGTTTTCTTGAAAGCTGAAGATCTCGTCAAGTTGCTCCAAGCGCATGGTAACAACGTTGTAAAAACGCAAATACCAGAAAAATAATCGTTTACTCAAGTTTTTAATTTGGGTTTGAGTCTGATAGCTTTTTTTCTAACTGAGTTAGTTGATTCTAACTTCTTCAGTTTGATTGGTTGAGCGTCTTGCGTGTTTCAAGCTGGCAAAATTCTTCTTTCATCTGCATTAAATCTCGTATTCAAGTAATTCATCAAACATATAATGAACAAGTCCTATAAATTTCTTTAGAAAGGGTTTGGAAGTGGAAAGGGTAGCAAAGTTTTTTGAGCTACAAAAACACGGCACAAATGTAAAGACAGAAGTTCTTGCAGGTTGTGTCACATTTTTGTCGATGGCCTACATTTTAGCCGTCAACCCATCAATTTTGAGTAGCAGTGGAATGGATGCCGCAGGCGTGTTCACCGCCACCGCTGTTTCGGCTGCTTTTGCAACTTTAATTATGGCTTTTTATGCCAATTATCCTGTTGCTCTTGCATCTGGAATGGGCCTAAACGCCTACTTCGTTTATTCAGTTTGCGTTCCGATGGCGCAGGCTGGAATTCAAGATCCTTGGCAAATTGCTCTTACAGCTGTTCTTTGCGAAGGCATTATTTTCATTATGCTCACGCTGTGCAAATTCCGCGAGGCGCTCATTAACGACGTTCCAGCCAACCTGAAATATGGCATTTCGGCGGGCATCGGTCTGTTCATTGCAATTGTCGGCTTGAAGGGAGCTGGCATTGTTGTTCCTGACGAAAGCACTATTGTTGCGCTTGGCAACTTCGCTTCGCCTGAGGTTGTTCTTGCTCTTGTCGGCTTGATTGTTTGTGCTCTCATGTATCACTACAAAGTTCCAGGCTACATTCTGTGGGCAATCCTTGTCACTTGGGGGCTTGGAATGGTCGCTCAAACTGCTGGTTGGTATGTAGTTGATCCAGAGGCTGGCGTTTATTCATTATTCCCTGATTTTTCGAAGGGAATCTCTATTGCTGCCCCGGCGTTCTGTGCTTTTAATTTTGATTATGTAGCTGGTCACATTATTGAATTTATCGTCATTGTGTTTGCATTCTTGTTTGTTGACTTGTTCGACACAGCTGGAACTCTGATTGCAGTCGCTGGCAAGGCAGACCTTCTTGACGAAGACGGCAATCTTCCAAAAGCTAAGCAGGCTTTAATGGCTGATGCTATTGGCACAGTAGCAGGTGCATGTCTTGGCACTTCAACAGTTACTTCCTACGTTGAATCTTCTGCAGGCGTTGCAGCAGGTGGACGCACAGGTCTCACAGCATTCACAACCGCAATTTTGTTCATCGTTGCTCTGGTTCTCAGTCCGATTTTCCTGGCAATTCCATCGTTTGCAACGACTCCTGCTCTCGTTTTTGTTGGTCTTCTCATGGTGAGCAACGTCAGAAACATGGATTTCTCGGAAGACATCGCTGGAGCCATGGGTGGCTATCTCGCTCTCATCATGATGCCTTTCACCTACTCAATTGCAAATGGCATTATGTTTGGAATGCTCGCATTCGTTATTATTCGCATTTTCCAAGGAAAAGCGAACAAGGTGCATTGGGTGCTCTGGGTGGCATCAATCATTTTCGTTCTTCGCATAATTTCGCTCATAGCTTAATTACAACGTGTAAATTTGCTTACTTAAAGGCGGGCAGACTGCTCGCCTTTTTGTTTTGCTCCGCAGAGTGTGCGCAGGAGTGACGCTCCAGAATCTCTGAAATGAGAGTTCGCTGCGCGTCGAAATCGACTCCGAGAACACACTCTAGGATTCCGCGTAATAACAATGCAGTGAATTGCCATTTCGCGGAATCCTTGCGTTCGGCTAAAACACGCCCAGGCGTGTTTTACAGGTTTTCGTCAACGCTTTCGCCGCGCAAAACTCAAGCAATTTTCCCTCAAGTATTTTTTTACATCCCCCAGCGCTCACTCTGCGGAGCAGCCTAATTAAATCGGTTGTTGCTTCCGCGGTTGAAAAGGCTAACGTTTCTTTGTTTTATGCTCGAGCGAAATCAATTGAAGAAAAAAATATCTCCTTTCACAAAAGGGGTTGGCAGGCTGTCCCCTGTGTTTTGGAATAAAATTTGAGTATTGTTTTTGTTCATTGCGCGGATTTTGGAAATTGGCGATGGAGGGAAGATTATGTACAGCATGAGGGACGATCTGACGGAAGTTGTTTACACTGAAAAAAAGATTGCGGCTCGCGTCGAAGAGCTCGGTTTTCAAATCACCGACGACTTTCAAGACAAAGTCAAAGACGGCATTGTAGCAATCACTGTCCTTCGTGGTGCGATTACTTTTTCTACTGACCTTTGCCGCTGCATCGACCTTCCAATGGAAGCCGACTTCATGCAGCTTTCTAGCTATGGTGATGGTCATAAATCATCTGGCTCCGTGAAAATCAAAAAGGATGTTTCGTCTTCAATCACTGGCAAACATGTTCTCATCATCGAAGACATTTATGACACTGGAAATTCAATGCAGTTCCTAACCAATTTCCTGCAAAGCAAGAATCCAAAGTCGATTTCAACTGCTGTTCTTCTTCGCAAAGATGTCAAAAACCAAATCCCATTTGATATTGACTACCTCGCTTTTCATTGTCCAAATGAATTTATTGTTGGCTACGGACTTGACTATGCTCAAAAATATCGCAATCTCCCATACATTGGAATTTTGAAACCTGAGATTTATTTGTCTTAAGTATTCTTGGCCAGAGACAAAAGATCTTTTGGCACTTGAGGTAACCTGCCCGCTGGTGATGTTTTTTCTTGCAGGTCGCAATGTGGCTCTTGGTTTGAGGGTTCTAACAGGCACACAAACAGCACGCCTTGCCCTTCCTCAGAGCAATTTGCCTCTTGATTTGAGGGTTCTAACAGGCATTTTCTTTCTGTGCAGAATAGGTTGTGAATTCAACGATTTGTTTGATGCTGCATAAATGTATTTGTTTAGCGCCACCATGGTTTTCTGAAATTCGAACACAAAAAATATTGATAGGCTCTGCTTTGTTAGCTTCCTTTTTAACCACTTCAATCTAGGTCTTGCCAGGGCTTTAATTTAAAGTGGTTTTTGTGGTAATCTAACATACCCTCATTCTTCATTTTTCCAAGTTCTAGCGAGAGACCGCTTCTTTCGACTCCAAGATAGTCTGCCAGCTGTTGCCGCGAAAAAGGGATGTCAAACTCGCACTTGTTCTTTCGCTTCATTTCGTCTGATAGATAGGCCATGAGTTTCGCGCGCGTTGTTCGCTGACCAATGTGCGTGAGTTTTTCGTTTAGTTGCAGACTCTTTTCTGCAATTTCCGCCAGCAGATTCCTGATTATTCTATTGTGGTGTGAGCAACCTGAAGGGCATGTTGTTAGAATTTTTTTAACGCTCAAAAACATCACTGTTGCTGGATTTTCAGCAATAACGCTAACGTTTGACACCGATCCAGGCGCGCACGCAAACGCTGCGGCAAAAGTCTGACCAGGGTTTACCTTGTGCAAAATGTTTCTGTTTCCCCAAATGTCTTCCTGGATTACTAAAGTTGAATCCATTAGCACAAGACCAATTGAGTCGGTGGAGTCTCCCGCTCTGAGCACAAAGTCTCCTTTCTCATATTTTTTGATGCTTGTTCCCAGGCATGGCAGCATGACTGCCAATTCATTTTCCGAAATACCTGAAAAGAGGGAAGACGATTTGATGACTGCATAATAGTTTTTCAAAATCTTGGTCCTTTGTTGAATATTCAACCGACAAGTTGATTATATATCAATAAAATGAGTTCAAAACTTCGGAGGTGTTTCATGAAGAGACGAATTATTGAAATTGACGAGGAAAAATGCAACGGTTGCGGCGCATGTGCGGAGGCTTGCCATGAGGGTGCAATTGCGATGATTGACGGGAAAGCGAAGCTGATTCGCGACGATTATTGTGACGGCCTCGGAGATTGTTTGCCTGCGTGTCCAACTGGCGCAATCACTTTTGTAGAGCGCGAAGCGGCACCGTATGACGAAAAAGCCGTGATTGCGAACATGGAGGCAAAAATGCAAAAAGAAGGGATGACTTTGCCGTGTGGTTGTCCGGGGAGCCAGTCGCGAAAAATTAAGCACGCTTCTAGTGTGCCCGAGCCGGCCCGTCATGTTGAGGCCGCGAGCCAGCTGTCGCAATGGCCAATCCAAATCAAGTTGGTCCCAGTTAATGCGCCATATTTCGATGATGCAAAGTTGCTCATTGCTGCTGACTGTACAGCCTATGCACATGCATCTTTCCACGAGAGGTTCATCAAAGGTCACATTACGCTAGTCGGATGTCCAAAGCTCGATGCGGTTGACTATTCTGAAAAGCTGACTGAAATCATCAGTAATAACGACATCAAAAGCGTGACGATTGTTCGAATGGAAGTCCCTTGTTGCACTGGGCTTGAGATTGCAACGAAAAAAGCTTTGCAAAAAAGCGGTAAATTTATTCCCTGGCACGTGGTCACCGTTACCGTGGATGGCAAGCTAATCGAGTCCTAATTCAAATCTTTCAAGAGAGGCTCATTTATCCAACGTTGTGAATGCTCATTTTAATTAGAGCATTCATTGCAACGAAGGTCTTTAAACGTTGCTTCCTTTGCAGTTGAGATCAATCCATTCATAGTTTTGCCGAGTTTATTACTAATTAAAGGTGGAGTCCTGTTTTTGCATGAGTTTGTCTATTTCTGCTTAAAGGGTTTCTCATTTTTCACATCATCAAACATTCGTCTATGAATGATGCATAATTTATGTGATTTAGGGTGCCCGGTGCAAGTGTGGCAACGTTTATGTGGGAACAACAAGCTCGTGAACAATAGCTCTTGAACGTGTTTGCGCTTGGGAAAAGCTAGGAGATTGACTCGTGAAGAAAGCAGTAATTTATTTTTCATATGAAGGCAACACGTTGGAAGCCGCAGAAAAGATAGCTAAAGAGACTGGTGCAGACTTGATTAAAATTGAAACTGTTGAGAAGCTGCCTGAAGACAGAAATGTAATGCTAAAGAAGGGCGCTTTTCAAGCGATGTCTGGCGCAAAGCCTGCAATTAAAGATTTGCCTGCCCTGGGTTCCTATGATGAGCTGATTTTGGGGTCGCCGGTTTGGGCAGGGGCTATCGCCTCTCCTGTAAACACATTTTTGAAAAACTGCAATTGTCTCGACATAATCACTGCTGTGTTTACTCTGAGCGGTAGCGGTCGCAATGAGCGTTGCATTAAAAAACTCTCAAAAATTCTCCCAAATTTAGAGCATCAAGTTTCCCTTTTTGATCGAAAGTCAGAAGGTTCAAATAAAAATCCTGAACTGGTTGCCGACTTCGTTTCAAAGATTTCCTAACGAGCAAATCTAAAAATCTGAATTTCGTCGAATCAAGCGGTTCAGCAATTCTGCTCTTCGTAGATTACTGTCTTCTAAAAGCTACATTTTGTTGATTCTTGAGCAATCGTGGTTATCTAACGTTGATGCCGGAAAACATAAGAATGCTGGAGCAATGAACTCTCTAGGAAGATTTATTCTCCAGCGTGTCACAGTGGCGGAGTTAATGCCCCGCCACTCTATGCTTTTTCCTTTGTCTCGCTTAGCGGAGTGTGGAACAGGGTCGCTCAAATTTCTTCTCGCGGCCATAAAAACCAAAACGAAGCAACATGTTTAAATGTTTTTACGCTTTCCACGCAGCGACTTCGTCGAGAATCCACTGTGCGAATTCCTCGATGCCTTCGCCTGTGCGCCCGCTTACAGGCAAAACTTTCGCATCGGGATTTCGCCTTGCAATGTATTCCTTTGCTTTGTCCATGTCAAAGTCGAAGTAGGGCAGAACGTCGATTTTGTTGATGAGAGCAAGCGACGAGACTTGATACATGAGAGGATATTTCAGAGGTTTGTCGTCGCCTTCTGGCACAGAAAGAATCGTGATTGATTTCACGGCACCTGTATCGAATTCAGCTGGGCAAACCAGATTGCCAACGTTTTCAAGAATCACTAGGTCGAAGTCGCCGTCGAGACTCTCGATTCCTTGTCGCGTCATGTCGGCATCGAGGTGACACATGCCGCCGGTGTGCAATTGAATCGACTCCACACCAGTTTCGCTCGTAACGGTTCGTGCGTCTTTGTCAGAATCAATGTCTGCCTGCATAACGGCAATTTTCAGCTTGTCCTTAATGCGATTTATCGTGTTTACTAGCGTTGTCGTTTTTCCCGAGCCAGGCGATGACATAACGTTTAGAAGATATGTCCCCTTTCCTTTCAACTCTTCACGCAAAAGTTGCGCACGTTTGTCGTTGTTCTCAAAAATCGATGCTTTTAGTTCTATGATTTTTACATCGCCCATGAAGACTCCTTTCAGTAACACTCTTTTGCTAAATTATAACAACGACAATACAGAGAAAGTTGAGATTGAATCTTGTAACATGCGGAAATGTAGATGTTGTGGGTTGTGGGAATTCATCATGCACAACTAAGCTTAACTCCACGAAAGGTTGACTGTGTCGAACGAACTAATTATCGAAGAAATACGAGTTAAAAGTGATTTTGATCAATATGGTGATAAGCATTTTTACAGTGCTATTGATTTCTCTAAAAGTTTAGAGTCAAGCTTTATTGGTTCTTGTTTTGAGCCCGATGAACGTTATGCTCCGCACATAGTCAGTAATGACAGTGATAAAAAAGATGATGTTCTCTCTGTAATAAAACATGAGATTAACGATTGTGTGAGTTTTGACTTTTCAGTAGCTTTTATCACTGACAGCGGCATCCAAGTGCTTGCCCAAGTTTTTTCTGAACTAAAGAAAAGGGGGATACCTGGTCGTATTTTGACCTCTACATACCAGATGTTTAATACTCCTGATGCTTTACGAAAGCTCCTCGAGTACCCAAACATTGAAAGTCGAATTTTCAATGGAGATTTGCATTCAAAAGGTTATTTTTTTGACCGGCGTGAAATCTCAACAATCATCATCGGCAGTTCGAATTTAACTCAGGCAGCGCTCACATGTAATAAGGAATGGAACGTCCTATTTAAATCTTTCCCTGGTGGAAAGATTTTAGAGGAATCAAAAAAAGAATTCAAAAAACTTTGGGCTAGTCCAGAGGCGACTAAACTCACATCATCGTGGATTGATTCTTATGAAGAAGCCTTTCTCGAACTCAAGCCCTTTAGAAGTTCATCTCTTGATGCTCAGCGCAAAGCGCAGAAAGAGATTTCTGGCATTTCAGAAAACAAGCGCGCTATATCGAAGCAAAATAAGGATTCAGATCCTTTCCTTGGTTGCAGTATTAAGCCCAACAAGATGCAGAGTCAGGCACTTGAAGCTCTTGAGGTTTTGCATTCTAGAAACGCTTCGCGTGCGCTTTTGATTTCAGCGACTGGAACTGGCAAGACCTATTTATCAGCTCTTGATGTGTTTTTAACAAAGCCAAAGAAGGTTCTTTTTGTCGCACACAGAGCACGGATACTTCGTGATTCCATGAATAGCTTTAAGAACGTTTTGGAAGATAGATATTCATACGGGATGTATGGAGGTTCCAACAAAGAGAAGGGTTCATCTTGTGTGTTCGCCATGGTGGGCACTTTGCAAAGCCATCTCATGGATTTTAAGCCTGATGAATTTGATTGCATTATAGTTGATGAAGCACACAGGGTCGGTGCTGCGGGCTATCAGAAGATAATTGAGTACTTTACGCCTAAATTTCTGTTAGGAATGACAGCAACGCCAAATAGAACAGATGGTTATGATGTTTATCAACTATTTAATCATGTTATAGCTTATCGAATTACCTTACAGGATGCCCTTGATAATGACATGCTCACTCCATTTCACTATTTTGGAATAGCAGACCTTGAAATTGACGAAAATAACGTCGAGGATGTGTCACTCTTTAGAAAATTAACTTCAAAAGAGAGGGTTCGTCACATCACAGAGAAAATTGAAGAATACTCTGTTAGAAAAGAGTCACGCAAGGGTTTAATTTTTTGCAGTAGAAATGACGAGGCGAAGACACTATCTGCCGAGTTTAACAAACTTGGTTACAAAACTCGCGCTATTAGCGGGGAGACTTCAAATGCGGAAAGAAACCAAGCCATTTTGGACCTTGAAAAAGGAAATCTCCAGTATATATTTTCTGTTGATATTTTTAATGAGGGCATTGATATTCCCTCTCTTAATCAGATTATTATGCTGCGAAAGACAGAGTCTGCAATTATTTTTGTGCAGCAGCTAGGTAGGGGATTGAGAAAAGCTGACGATAAAGAATATACTCTGGTCCTTGATTTTATAGGCAACTATCAGCAGAATTATTTGATACCTGTTGCCCTGTCAGGAGATCGAACATACAACAAAGATAATCTTCGTAAAGTTGTTAAGGAAGGAAGCAGTAGCATCCCAGGTAGTTCGACCGTTACATTTGATGAGATTGCTGAGAGACGAATATTTAGAGCAATTGAAGTAAGTTCTTTTTCAAATGCTCAATTAATTAGAAGAGAATATGATGACCTAAAACGTCAGCTAGGACGAATTCCGACTTTACTAGATTTTGATGAGCAGGGTGCGATTGATCCGCTTCTAATTATTTCGAAATATAAATCATATACAGATTTCTTGCAACGATATGACGCGGATTGTCGGAGCAAATGTAATGAGGCGCAGCTTTCTTTTCTTCGTTTTGTTTCGAAGAGATTTGCGCCGGGAAAACGCGAGCTTGAACTCAAATTAATCAACGATTTAGCGATTCGCAATCTTGCTTTTTCCGATTTTTCTAATAGTTTTGAGGGAACAAAAGATGAACTTGACTCTGCGGTAAACGCTTTATCTGGTCACTACTTTAGGAATTCTCCTCAAATTATGGGAAACGATAAATTGCTTTCTGCTGAATTTAGGGAATCTTTAGATGATGTCTACTTCTGTCAATATTTGAAAGACGTTATTGCTTTTGGTTTAGCAAGGAACAAAAGGCAATATTCTAAAAGATACAAAGATACAGACTTTGTCCTTTATGAGAAATACACTAGTTCAGAAGTTTGTTATCTTTGCAAATGGGCAAAAGAGCCCAATTATCAAAACGTTGGCGGTTATTTTTTCGACGAGAAAACAAATACGTTTCCTGTTTTTATAAATTACGAGAAAGACCCCTCGATTAGTGTAACCACACAATATGAAGATAGATTTATCTCAGACAGGAAAATAGTTGCTATTTCGAAGAGTAAAAGAAATCTAAACTCACCTGAAATTTGTATGTTAAAAGACGCTGATTCTAACGGAATGCGTTGTTTCTTATTTCTGAGGAAAAATAAAGAGGATAGGGACGCAAATAAAGAGTATTACTTTCTTGGTGAAATACATCCGACAGGAGTGTTTAAACAAATACTAATGGCAGACAACAAAACAAGTGCCGTAGAGATTGAATATGAGTTGGAAAATCCAGTTCGGGCTGACCTATATGATTATTATCTCAGTAACTTTGGTGATTAATTACCACAAATACCTTTCTCTCTGATTAAATCCACGATTTGCACGTCTGCAGGGAGCCAGTCAACTTCATTTAAGTGAGTTGAAGTAAGCCATTTGGCTGCGTGATGTTCAAGAAGTTTGAAGTGCGGATCACAAAGTTTGCATAGGAATACTTTCATGCTCAAATGAAATGTGGGATAGTCATATTCAACCTGGCAAAGGAATTCATCGACTTCTATTGTGGCGGCTAGTTCTTCGTGGATTTCTCTAATGATGGCGTCTTTTGGGTTTTCTCCAGATTCAATTTTGCCACCGGGAAACTCCCAACCGCCTTCAAATTCTCCGTAGCCTCTTTGTGTTGCAAGGATTGTTCCGTTCTTGACTATTACTGCCGCAACAACGTTGATAGTTTTCATTTTTATGCTCCTTGTTTCTTCATATCATAACGGTAGAGGTTAGAGTTTTAACTGCCATCTAAAAGATACCCTTTGGTTCTAATTAACTTTCGCATTGCGCTCTGCTATTCATCCAAAACTCTAATAGAGATATACTAAAACGTTGTGTGAGTGAAGGAGATCTTGTGGAATATACAATTGATATTGCAGGGCTGAAGCGCGATTTGACTCTGTTTCCTGTGAGCGAAGATACTATGATTGGTGCTCTCATTTTGTTTGGGGATGTTGAGCTGACGACATATTGCGCGGCTGAGCTTTTAAAGCGCGCACCTGAATTTGACATCATTTTGACCGCTGAGGCAAAAAGCATTCCTCTTGCATATGAAATGGCGCGTGAGAGTGGAATGAACGATTACGTTGTCGCTCGCAAGTCTCAAAAGGTTTACATGGGAGACATCGTCCAGGCAAAACTTCAATCTATCACCACAAAAGGTGAGCAGAAGCTCTATCTTGGAAAATCTGACTTCAAAAAGCTCGCAAACAGGCGAGTGCTGATTGTGGACGACGTTGTTAGCACTGGCGAATCACTTCGTGCGCTTGAGAATCTTGCCGATGCCGCTCATGCGAACATTGTTGGCAAGATGGCAATTCTTGAGGAGGGCGATTCTCAGAATCGCGCTGACGTTATCACGCTCGGCGAACTTCCATTGTTTGACCACAACGGGCAACCAAAATAGTTGTGAATTTTGAGGCACGTTCCAAAATCGACAACTAAGGAGTGCGATTGCCTCTCGTTTGATGAGGCACTTGCGCAGGCACTTGTTGAGAATGTTGAATATGATGTAAAGAAATGGCTATATGTGCCCAACACCTACTGCGAATATCGCTATGTTTTGGGCACTCGTGGTGCGAACCCGTTGATTGTAGTTGGGGTCAATCCGTCAACAGCGGCGCCAGATGCGCTTGATCCCACGTTACAGTCTGCTGAGCGCATTGCTCATTCAAATGGCTACGATTCTTTTTTGATGCTTAATGTTTATCCTCAACGAGCGACTGACCCAAATGACATGGAGAAAAATCAAAACTCCTTTCTTGAGAAAGAAAACGTGGAGGCATTTAAATATCTGCTCAGTCTTTCGCCAAGCAAGGATGTTTGGTGTGCATGGGGTAATGTCGTTTCCAAGCGAGGATATTTGCGTGATTGTGTGAACGACCTGGTAGCGGCAGGCGATGAAGCGGGTGCTAACTGGCTGTGTGCTGGAAAACCTCTAAAGTCTGGCAATCCGCATCACCCGCTTTATTTAAAAACATCGACACGGCTACAACCTTTTCGTCCAAACTAGATGTTTTTTAGAAAAACTGCTTTTATATAAAGGTTGCTATATTTGCCACTCACTTGCATTCTTTTATTAGATTCGAAATCAATCCCTTCTAATTTTGATAAAAACACATTCGCTGATGTCAATTCACTCCGCGATTGTCTTTCTGTGTTCCTCTACTCAACCCATAAGATATCATCGGGTGAGTCAAATGGCTTGAAGTTGTCTTTTGATAATTCATATCCTATGTTCTTGTTGACAACTCTTTTAGACCATTTTGAAAACTCAGAAGTAATCATGCCGCGCTTTTTGTATCCAATCGATAACGTTATGTCGCTGTTAACTCCAATTACACCTTCACCAGTGTCTCCATTAACTCCGCTGTTGATGTCCATGCTGATAACCGTGATTTCGGGGTGTGCCTGTTTGGTCTCATTTATAACTTCTATTGCATCTTTAATGTCGCAGCGAGGAACTCCTGAAAATCCAGTTCCAAGCAGGCAGTCTATTATGCAGTCACTTTTTGCAAACACATTCTTAACATTTTCCTCATTTGAAAATTTTTCTAATTTGATGCATTGTGAGTGTAGTTCTTCGAAGAAGAAGATAGACTCTGGGCTTTTAGGCTCTTTGGTGAAAAATATCGTGATTCCCTTGTTGTCTAGTTGCTCTTTTTCTTGCAGAGCATGTGCAGCTGCATATCCATCGCCGCCATTGTTGCCGCTTCCGCACACAATCGCAATGCTTTTGAACGGCAAAAGCTCTTCCGCTAGAGCTTCTCCAGCTTTGCCCATCAAACTTTGGGCAGAATCATCGCGGTTAATTACAAATTCGTCCAGCTCTCGCATCTGTTGCACAGTCAATATTGGTTCCATAGTTCCTCTTTTCTTGTCCCACTTGTTTAAAATGATACTTTTTTCCTAGATTTCAAATCGGGATAAAAGGCTTTATCGAGGAAGCGCGTTAGAAATTATTGAAAGAATGTAACCATCTTTATCCCCGATGAAACAGTTGGCAAATCGGAATAAAACCGACATCTGGGATCATCGTTTAGGTCGGCTTCTTTTATGAGGAATGGGCTCGATAGCTTTTAACCTTTTTACTTTTGCTTATCCTGATCCATTTAGCATGCTAATCGTGGGCGATGAGTTAAAACACGTCGCCTTTGACTGATTTTCCGTAATAAAAGGGGAATCATTTTTAATTCCCCTTTCCTCTTTTGGGTAACAAATTTGCTTACTAAGAGTTTCGAGCTATTATTCTTGAAAGAATCTAGAACTTCGTGTTAGAGGAATTACATCTTTCGTTGGTCTTCGACGTGGTGGGCCTTGCCGACAGTGCGTTCAATTCCGCCTGGCTCCACGAGTTTCACATTTGCGCCGACAAGAAGAACACCTTTAAGTTCTTTCTCTATGCGCTTGCGGAATGCATCCATTTGCTTGAAAGAGTCGCTGAATGCTTCTGGTTTTAGTTCTGTGAAAACTGTCATTCGATCGAGCCCAGTCTCGTTGTCGACTACGATTCGATAATGGGTCGACACACCATCGATTCCGCTCAAAACATCTTCGATTTGACTTGGAAAAACGTTTGTTCCACGAATAATCAGCATGTCGTCGCAACGTGAGCGAACTTTTTGCATGCGAGCTGTCGTTCTTCCGCATGAGCATGGCTCTGTCACAACGCGAGTTAAATCATGTGTCCTGTAGCGCAAAACGGGGATAGCTTCTTTGTCTAGTGGAGTTAGCACTAGCTCACCCATTTGTCCTTCTGGCACTGGCTCGCCAGTCTTAGGGTCAACAACTTCCCAGAGGAAGTGGTCTTCTGCTATGTGTTGCATGTTTCGCTCGCCCAAGCACTCACCTGAAACGCCTGGCCCCATTACCTCTGTTAAACCGTAGTTGTCGGTGCAAACGATGTGCATGCGTTTTTCAATCTCAGCTTTCAAGCCTGGAGGGCATGGCTCGCCTCCGAAAAGTCCAACGCGCAACGTCGATTTTTCCCAATCATAGCCCATTTTTTCGCCGACTTCACAAATGTGCATTGCATATGATGGAGTTGCAACGAGAACTGTGGTCCCATAGTCTTCAATCATTTGGATGTGGCGCTCGGTGTTGCCAGCACCTGCTGGAATCATCATGCAACCAAGGCGTTGAAGTCCATAGTGAAGACCAAAGCCACCGGTGAACATTCCATAGCCGAAAGCCATTTGAACTCGATCAGTTGGGACAACGCCTGCCATTTGCACAAGGCGCATTATGCACTCTCCCCACACTTGCATGTCGTGATGAGTGTAGCCAACGACTATTGGCTTGCCAGTTGTTCCCGATGATGAATGGAGTTCTCGCACATTTTCAAGTGGAACCGCGAACATTCCATATGGAAATGTTTCACGCAGCGCATTTTTGTCGGTGAATGGGAGTTTTCTCACGTCGTCAAGAGTTTTTATGTCGGATGGAGTCACGCCCATTGCATCCATTTTTTCGCGATACCATGCAACGCGATTGTAGGTCCACTCCACTTGTGCAATGAGTTTTTCGAGCTGTATTGCACGAATTCGTTCGCGTGAGGCACATTCTATTTCTGGTTGAAAAATCGGAAGGCAATTAAATTTCTTCTCTTCGGCGCATTGTAATGCCACGCCTTTTTTTGTGATGTCAATCATTGGTTTTTGATTTCCTCGTGTTGTTTAGATGTTATGAGCGGTTGCGTTTGTTTACGCCAAATCTTTTTGTGTCAAAAGTTCGATTGGCTTGCTTGACAGTTCCCTTTCAGCTGCTGGGACGTCATCTACCGACATGCAAATGTATGTTGATATCAGCGAATAGCTGTAATTCACATTTATGTGGCTGTCGGAAAGAACTTTAACAACGCGCGCTAATTCGCCTGGTTTGTCGACTAGTCTAATGCACAGGACTTCAGATTCTTTTGCAGCAAATCCCATTTCTGACAAAACTTGCATGGCGCGTTTTGGGTCGTCGACCACGAAGCGCACAATGCCATAATCGCCAGTGTCGGATGCGCTATAGCCGCGAACACTAACGTTGTGCTGTGTGAATGAATCTAGCACGCGATAAAGATGTCCCGGTTTGCTTTCAACGAAAACGCTAATTTGCTCTACGCTCATGGTTTTATGCCTCCTTGGCAAATTTAAAACCTGCATGAAATGCTCTCAGGTTCGCATCAATTGTTTTTGGAGGAACGCGCTTTGAAATCACTTCTTCCCAAACTTTTGCGTCGAAGTTAAGGCGCGTTGCAAGTGCTCCCAGAAGAACCACATTCACCGATTTAAAAGTCGCGACTTCTTCTGCAATTGAAACGGCAGGAATGACAACTGCTCCTACTTCATCCATTTTTTGTTCCAAATTCTTTGGCATTGATGCTTTTCCAGTGAGAACTGGCAGTGGTTTGATTGATTCATCTGCCACGAGCAAGTAGCCACCTTCTTTTAGGAAAGACACGTTTCTTAGAGCCTCCGTCATTTCAAAAGAAACGACGCAATCGGCACATCCCGAGTCGGCAACCATTGATTTTACAGGCTCTGTTCCAAATCGAACAACTGTGTTTACGGCACCGCCGCGCTGCGACATACCATGAATTTCAGAAACTTTTACGTCATATCCCGAGGCAAGTGCGCAACGAGCCAAAAGATCAGCTGCAAGAATTGTGCCTTGACCGCCAACTCCGCATAAAACAACAGTGGTTGTGTTTGCCATATTATTCACCTTGCCCTTCTGTGCAAACAATCGCTTTAAAAGCGCAATATTGTTCGCATTGTCCGCAACCGATGCATTGCTGGGCATCAATCATTGCGTGACCATCACTTTCGTTCTTTGCGATGGCGGGGCAACCAAGGGTTGTGCAAACGCCGCAAGCTGTGCAATCGTTAGTTACTGCATATGCAGGTTTGCGTTTTCTTTCAAGAAGAACGCAAGGGCTCTTGAAAATCAACACCGAAAGTTCATCGGATTTCGTTGCTTCCTTGAGCGATTTTCTCACGTCTTTCATGTTGTTAGGGTTAATGGTGCGAACGTCTGTTACACCAATCGCTTTCACAATCTCTTCCAAATTGAGTTCTCGCGTTGGTCTTTCCTGAAGTGTCTTTCCATTAAACGGATTGCCTTGGCGACCTGTCATTGCTGTTGTGCGATTGTCGAGCACGCAAATTGTGCCTTTGCCCTGGTTGTAAACGGTGCTAATTAGAGATGACAAACCGGAGTGAGCAAATGTTGAGTCACCAATTACTGCGACGACAGGGCGATGCTCAGTGTCTTTTAGCGCCAACTCAAAGCCGTGAGACATTGAGACTGAAGCGCCCATGTCTACGCATGTGTCCATCGCAGCAAGAGGCGGCAGAGCACCAAGTGTGTAGCACCCAATGTCGCCTGTGACAATTGCTTTCAAGCGTGACAGTTCTTTGAAGACGAGGCGATGTGGGCATCCTGCGCACAATGCAGGGGGACGACCTGGCAAATCTCCTGGAGTCTCTTGAAAGTCTGGAGATTCTAAACAAAATGCATCTCGGATGAGACGAGGGCTGAGCTCTCCGTCCCTTTTAAGCTCGCCTGGGAATTCGGCGACTATAATGCCAAGCCCTCGAACGGCTTCTGTTAAATAGGTTGAGGCCTCTTCAATCACATACAAAGAATCGACCTTTGATGCGAAGTCCTCCAGTGTTTTTTTAGGCAGTGGGTAGGTGCATCCCAGTTTAAAGACCGACGCGTTTGGAAGTGCTTCGATGACATGTTGGTATGTTGCACCTGCACAAACCACGCCGATTGCAGTGTCGTTGAAATCGACTTGGTTGAACTCACAAGTTTCAGCCCAGTTCAGTAGTTTTTCAATTCTTACCAGCTGAACTTTTCTGCGTGGTTTTGCAAAAGCTGGCATCATTACCCATTTTTGTGGGTTGCTTTCATATTCCTTTAATTCTATTTCGGCACGCTCGCCTTTTTCGACAGGAGTTTTTGTGTGAGAAACTCGAACCGATGAGCGAATAAAGAATGGCACGTCGAATTCTTCGGAAAGGTCAAACGCCTTTTTGGTGAATTCTAGAGCCTCTCTTGAGTCGGCAGGGTCGAGCATAGGAATGTGAGCCGCTTGTGCATAGTAATGGGAGTCTTGTTCGTTTTGTGATGAATACATTCCAGGGTCATCAGCCGCGAGAATAACGTAACCGCCACCGACGCCAGTGTAGGCTGTAGTGAAAATTGGATCCGCAGCGACATTCACGCCAACATGTTTCATTGTCGACAAAACGCGTGCACCGGCAGCCGAAGCACCAAGGCCAACTTCAACGGCGACTTTTTCGTTTACGCACCACTCAGCGTAAACTCCGTCTTTTTTTGCGAAGTTTTCTAGTGTTTCAGTTGAAGGCGTTCCAGGGTAGGCAACTCCAATTCGGCATCCTGCTTCCCACGCGCCTTGTGCGATTGCTTCATTACCTGAAAGTAATTCCATCTCTCTCCTTTATATACTCCTTTTCAAGCGTCATTTCGCCTTGCTCTATTTTAGTTAAAGCCACGAACTCCACTAAACGTTTTCGCCAACTATTTTGTGAGCAACATTAGAGTCTGTGTGTGGAGTTTTGCTTTGATAATTGTGACAAGTTGTGCAGCACGCATGCGTGATGGTGTTAAATCGTTTGGGTTCGGAGTTTAGCTTGGGTTTTTTTGACAGTGGTTTACTGATAATAATTGAATTTAAAATAGCGCCAGGCATGGTTGCTTGGCGCTATCGCTATCGCGCTGTTAAAAAGTTTGTTTGTTGCTTGCTTTTTCCGAGTGTGGTTGCAGCCAAATTAAAGACTGAACGACAAATCAAGCTCGACAGCTTTTCTTGGCTCTCACAGGGAAATGCGTTGGCACTTTTGTAACCGCAAAAAATTAATCGACTTCATAAATTTCTTCTGCTTGAACTGGACTAAACCCTGCCTCGGCCAGCATTTTCTCTACTGACGCATCTGAAACCTTGAGGATGTCTACGGCTGTTCCTTCTTTAATTGAGATGCAGTAGCCATATTCAACGTTGATGCTGTGTTCGTCGAGGTATTCGAGCAAGTCGGCAAGCCCGCCTGGATGATCGGGCACTTTAACTGCCAAAACGTCGGTTACCGCTGCGCGCCATCCTTCTGCCTTTAAAGCTTCGGCAGTCTTTTTTGGGCGGTCGCAAAGAACTCGAACAACGCCAAAGTCTTGCGTGTCTGCCAAAAACAGGGCACTCATGTTTGAACCTGTGTTGCTCACAGCGCGAGTTGCTGCTGCAAGTCTTCCACTTTCATTTTCGAGAAAAATTGATAACTGCGAAATCATTAGTTTCATGCCTCCTTTATCTCAAGTCAATAATGCGCTTGGCTTTGCCTTCACTGCGTTCAATTGTTTTTGGTTCTACCAATTTGATGTCAACCGACACTTGCAAGTTGCTCTTGAGTTCAGAACTCAAACGACGCTTGAGTTCTTCAAGTTTGCGAATCTCATCGAATGGGAAGTCTTGTACAGTTTCAACGCGCAATTCAACATGGTCAAGTGAGCCGCGGGTTGTGAGAATGATTTGATATTGAGTAGCAATCTCGGGGAATGACGTGAGAACTTGCTCAATTTGAGATGGGAACACGTTGACACCTCGAATAATCAACATGTCGTCGGTGCGTCCAATAATCTTGTCGATTCTGCGGTGTGTGCGTCCGCATGCGCATTGCTCGCTGATTATGCGTGTTATGTCTCGTGTGCGATAGCGAACAAGTGGGCAGCACTCGCGTGTTAGGGTTGTAAAGACGAGTTCACCATATTCGCCGTCGGCCACAGGCTGCAGTGTTTCTGGATTAATGATTTCTGCATAGAAGTGGTCTTCTGCCAAATGCAATCCGCCTAATTCGCTGCATTCAAATGCCACACCTGGCCCCATTACTTCAGAAAGTCCATAAATGTCGCAATATTGGATGCCAAGTTTTTCGGCAATTTCATCGCGCATGCCCTGGCTGCAAGGTTCTGCACCAAAAATGCCTGCTTTGAGTTTTAAGTCTTTCTTTGGGTCAATCCCCATCTCAATTGCAGTGTCTGCAATTAAGAGTGCATATGAAGGAGTACAACAAAGAATTGTTGTGCCCATGTCTTTCATCATTTGAATTTGGCGCTTCGTGTTGCCTGATGATGTTGGAATGACTGTACATCCGGCTGTTTCTCCACCATAATGTGCGCCAAGACCGCCAGTGAATAAACCATAGCCATAGGAGACTTGCATAGTTGAGTTCTCGTCACCGCCAACCATTGCGATTCCACGGGCGAAGCACTCACCCCAGTTTTTTAAGTCATTTGCTGTGCATCCAACAACTGTGGCTTGCCCAGTGGTACCAGAAGATGCATGAATGCGAGCAACTTTGCTGCGTGGAACTGCGAACAGCCCGTCAGGGTAGTTGTCGCGCATGTCTTGTTTTAAAACGAAAGGAAACTTTGTGATGTCTTCGAGTGATTTTAAATCGCCAGGTTCAATTCCGGCATCGTTAAACGATTTTTTATAAAATGGCACGTTGTCATATGAATATTGAACACACCATTTCATTCTGTCGAGTTGCAATTTTCGCAGCTCTTCACGTGGCATCGTTTCGATTTTTTCGTCGTAGAACACCTTGTCCTTCTTTCTGCTTTTCCTTTAGCTTTCCTTATGTTCGCATTGGCTAACCTCATGCGAGCGTTTTAATTATTGCACCATTTTTCTCTAAACATGCGCAATAGTTGCTGTAACGCGGGCGATTTTTCTGTCTAGGTCGTCGGTGATTAGGCAACGATAAAAACCAAGCCTGCGCCCTTCTTTGTCAACATTTGCCTCAGCGATTAGTTTTTTGCCTTTTGGGGCAGAGAGATATTCGATGTTGATGTTCACGGAAACGCTTGCATCTTGTTCAATTGCTGATGCAGTGACAATCGCAAAATCGGCTAGTGTAAAAATCGCACCGCCCATTACGCTGCCTTTTTCGTTCAGGTGTTTTTCCTCTATATCAAATTCGCACACAGAATGTCCAATTCCAACCTCTGTCAATCGACATCCGACAACATCGTTAGCAAAATGATCGTTAGAAAACTTTTTCTGAACGTCTTCTAGTGTTGCATCTTTTGTAAAAAGCATTACTTACCACTCATCTCCTTGTTGAAAATCCACACCACGTTAATTGAGTAACGCTTTATTTTTTACACTATTGCAACGATTGAAAGTTTGTTTTGAAGTTATCGTGGTCACTGTTCACACATTTGTTACTATGGCGGGAAAAGAATTGTTTTAAAGATTATTTAGCAGTTGCTTCAGTTCGTTACTAGTTGCGGCGGTTTTAGATGGCGAAAACTTTATCTTTTGCGTGAACTATTGGCTCGCAACAGGACTTCTGGTGGTAGTTACAAAAGGGGGAAGGACTATGGATTTTTACATTAGAGCGCTTGAGCTAAAAGATGAAACAATAGCTAACAGGCGACACATTCATGAAAATGCTGAAACTGGCCTTAATCTTCCAAAAACTGTTTCATTCGTTAAGCAAAAACTCAAGGAGTGTGGCATTGAAGCAATGCCATGTGGCAAGGGTTTAACTTTCACTTTAGGCAAGGGTGGCAAATGTATTTTGCTTCGTGCCGACATGGATGCTCTTCCTATGCGAGAGGAAAGTGGGCTTTCTTTTGCATCCAAGTCGGGGACGGAATGTCATGCATGTGGACATGATTTCCACACAGCAATGCTAATCACGGCCGCACGCATGCTAAAAGAAAGTGAAGATGATCTGCAGGGAACAGTGAAGTTTATGTTTCAGCCTGCAGAAGAAACTTTTGAGGGTGCAAAAAACATGATTGAAGCTGGCGTTTTGGAGGACCCTCATGTTGATGTTGCGCTAGCCTACCACGTTTCTCCTGGAAAAATGCCAGTCGGGATTTATATGTATAACGACAGTGGCACAATGATGAATTCCGTTGATGGTTTTAGGATTGAAGTCACTGGTCAGGGCTCGCATGGTGCCTACCCTCAAAATTCTATAGATCCAATAAATGCATTAGTTCACATTTTTAATGCTCTAGAAGCAGTTGTTTCTCGCGAAGTTGATCCATCTAAGTCGTGCGTGATGACAATTGGGCAAATCCATTCAGGGCTTGCGAACAATGTCATTCCTGAGTCGGGCTTCATGGAAGGGTCCATTCGCACAAACGATGCTTTATCTCGAGAGATTCTCGTGCGCAGAATGAAAGAGGTTGCCGAGAAAATAGCTTGCGCATTCGGTGCAACTGCAAAGGTGACCATGCTTTCAGAAGTGCCCCCACTCGTTTGTGATCCAGTGCTAACAAAAGCGATGGTTAAATATATGAGCGAAATGAACGTTGAAGGAATGCAGCCCTATCCTGGGATTTCTGCTTCTGCTTCCGAAGATTTTGCTGTTGTCGCTGAAAAAGTTCCTTCTGTTTTTATGTATTTATCGGCAGGCTACATGGATGAGCGTGGAGATTTTCCTGCACACAATCCTAAAGTGCAGTTTAATGAAGATGTTTGTTCAATCGGCTCAGCTTGTCTTGCAGAATGCGCAACTCGTTGGCTTGCTGATAATAAATGAGTGCTTAAGCATCTTTCCAAAAGTCGCTAATGAGGTGTTTTCTGTTTGAGCATTTAGTTTTTTTCAAAATGTGTCGCACATGCACTTTAACTGTGTTGTAGGAAATACAAAGAGAAGAGGCTATGTTGCTGTTGTCTTTTCCGTAAAGAATGAGTCGCAAAACATCTTCTTCCCTTTCGCTTAGTTTGTGTTTTAGAGAATATTGCGTGATGCTTTCTGGCACTTTTGTCGCGATTACGCTTGATGCTATTACCGGCGGTTTTTTGTATCGAGACAACAAAATTCTGACTGCATCGATGCAAAAGAATGTGGCGCATGAAAGAGCTAGCAACTCTTCTGCATAATTTCGTTCCGATCCAAACGCAAGAACTTCGCTTCCGATGGAGGGGTAGGCAAACACAATAAATGTTAGATAATCTTCAAACACAACGAGGGCATTTAAAATCAACACAGCCCAAAACAGATATCTAAAATGATAAATTCTTGTCACAGTTTCCTTTTGTTTGCTGATTTTCCACAAAAAGAATGAATAGAGAAGAATGAAGTAAATGAAAATCGCTCGAACTGTGTAGAAAGCAAACCGTTGTTCTGGTGAGGCAGGGATTATCGCAAGCACCAACAAACTTAAAGCTACAAAAAAGTAGAGCGGTGCGATTTTAAAATAGCTTCCTTTCTGGTTGATGATGTTGTACATCAACAGCCAAAGAAACCCAATGAAGCCAAGGCTAGTCAAGATTGACACGAGTGAGCGAATTGGAAGATAGATTGAATTGTCTATGTTAAACCCTGTTGTAACGAGCAGCGAATCTTGAAAAATGATGACAACGTCAAGAAAATAAAAGAAGAGAGACAGCGCCGCAAACAACATCGTCTTTCTTTGCGACACAATCCAAGCGCTAAAACACACTGCACTGCTGGTTACACTGAGGGTTATCACAGTTATTGTCGCGTAGAACAGTAGCAGATTCATCTTAACACCTTCCATAACACTTTGGTATTAGTTAAGAGTTATATCCACCACCTATGCAAATAATACCAAAATACATCTTCAGTAACCCCACAACTGCAAAAACTTCCGAAGATTGCCCCCAAAACTCAAATATAAAAGATTAAACGCATCGTACAAAGGCAATTGCGCGCACTAATTCTAGGTTTGTCTGTTTATTTCTTCGGTGCAAATGTTCGTTTGTTAAATCAGTTATTTGAATGGAAAGGGGATGTAATGTCAGGTATTAACGTCAAGAGTGAAATTCAGCAACTCAAAAAAGTTCTTCTTCACCGTCCTGGCAAAGAACTTCTCAACCTCACGCCTGATACTCTTGAGGAATTGCTGTTCGACGATATTCCATTTTTGAAAGTTGCACAAGATGAGCATGACGAATTTGCTCAAGTGTTGCGAGACAATGGCGTGGAAGTTGTCTATTTGGAAGAACTCATGGCCGAGACTCTCAAAGGAAATCCAGATTTAAAGAAGCAATTCTTAGAGCAGTTTATTGCTGAAGCGGGTGTTTCTGAGAAGCGATTGGTTGAAGCATGTTATGAACTTCTTGATGCAATTGAATGCGAAAAAGAACTCGTTTTGAAGACAATGGAAGGCGTCAATGTTGATGAGCTAGATTTGGATGAGTCGAATTTGTTGTCGGCGCTCACACAGGAAGAATCGCGACTTGTGATCAATCCAATGCCAAATTTATATTTCACGCGAGATCCGTTTGCAAGCATTGGAAATGGCGTTTCAATCAATCACATGTATTCAGTCACACGCAATCGCGAGACTATTTATGCGGAATATATTTTTAAATATCATCCAGATTACAAAGACGTTCCGCAGTATTACGACAGATATGCTGATGTTCACATTGAGGGTGGCGACATCCTAAACATCAACGACCATGTCCTTGCGATTGGTATTTCGCAGCGCACCCAGGCTGCTGCAATTGACAAAATTGCAGAAAAGATTTTTGATGCTGAGTCTTCTTCCATCGACACGATTTTGGCGTTTGACATTCCAAACAATCGCGCGATGATGCACCTCGACACTGTTTTCACTCAAATTGACGTCGATAAATTTACAATTCACCCAGGGATCATGGGAACGCTCACTGTGTTTGAGTTGAAAAAAGTCGATGGCGTAGTCGAAGTTAACAAGATCGAAGACACTCTTGAAAATGTTTTGGGTAAATATCTCGAATGTGAAGTGAAACTCATTCCTTGTGGCGCAGGCAATCGAATTGCTGCAGAGCGCGAGCAGTGGAACGATGGCTCTAACACCCTTTGCATCGCTCCTGGTACAGTTGTTGTTTATGACAGAAACGATGTCACTAACGAAGTCTTAAGAAACCACGGAATCACAGTTCTCGAAATTTCAAGTGCTGAACTTTCGCGTGGGCGCGGCGGCCCACGTTGCATGAGCATGCCTCTTGTGCGCGGATAGGGCGCCGAGCAGGCTTTTGAATTCGAAGGTGTAGTCTGGCGGGAGAAATTCCGCCAGACTACACGCTAAGAAGGGAAAGGATTGATTATGAATAAGGGAGTTGGTTTATTTGGCCTGATTGGTATAGTTGTTGGCGCGTGCATTGGCACTGGCGTCTTCGCTATGACTGGCCAAATCGCGGGCGTAGCTTCGCCAGGCGGTGCTTTAATTGCGTTTGCGATTGTTGGAGTTGGCTTTACCTGCCTTGCTCTTTCACTTGCAAATCTTGGAACAAAAAGGGCTGATCTCACAGGTGTTTATTCCTATGCGTCTGAAGGTTTTGGCCCTCTTGCTGGATTTATTTCGGGTTGGGGTTACTGGCTTTCTGCTTGGCTTGGTAATGTCGCCTATGCAACTTTGATTTGTCAAACTATTGGTTATTTCTATCCACCATGGTCGTTTGATGGAGGAATACCAATCCCATGTTTGATTTTTGCCTCAGTAGTCATGTGGGGCATCACAGGCCTTGTAATTCGAGGAATTGAAAGCGCTTCATTTGTTAATGCGTGCGTCATGGTTGCAAAAATTCTTGGTATCGTTGTGTTCATTCTTTTCGCTGCCATGTCGTTTAATGCTGGCATTTTGACAGAGGATTTCTGGGGCAACGTTTACAACAATTATGTTGCATCGGGTCAAGCAGGAGAAGATGCTGTTGGTCTTGGCGGCCTGCCCGAGCAAGTCATTGGCTGTTTTGTGATCATCATGTGGGCATTTATTGGCATTGAAGGAGCGACTGTTTTGTCATCTCGCGCCAGAGAAAAACGTCATGTGTCTAAAGCGACCATTCTTGGTCTTTTGATTCTACTTATTACCTATTTGTGCATGGCAATCATTCCATATGGTGTTATGCCCTACACTGAGGTGGCAACACTGAGTTATCCTGCCTCGACATATGTGTTTGAACAAATTATGCCTGGCTTCGGCGGCGGCTTTTTGTCTGTCGTAATCATTTTCTCAATCATTGGAGCATGGCTGTCATTTACGATTCTTCCAGTCGAAACAGCTCAGGAAATGGCAGAAGACAAGCTGTTGCCAGAATACTGGGGAAAACTCAATAAGTTTAAATCACCATTTATTGGTTTGATCATCGTTGGCATTTGTACTCAAGTCATCATGGTCACGTTAATCGTTTCGGAGGACGCCTATAACTTTGCTTTCAGCATGTGTACAGTCGCGATTGTGTTCACATGGACTCTTGCTGCGGCCTACAATCTAAAATATTCGCTAAACAAGAAAAGCTATGGTCAAGTCGCAATTGCTGCTGTGGCTGTCATTTTCTTTGTAATAGGAACAATTCTCAACGGTTGGGATTTGCTGATGTTAACTTGCATCGGCTATTTGCCAGGTTTTGTGCTTTACAGCATGGCACTCAAAAAGCAAGGCAAGTCTTTAACGAGTGGTGAAATAGTAACGATTGTGATATTTGCGATTATCGCAGCAGGAGCTTTTGTTCTCCTCGGAATGGGAATAATAACAATCTAGGCTTTAAGAATTTGTCACAACATTAGCTTTGATTGCAACATTTGTTTGGGAGTTTTCATCTATTTTGTTTAAACATTGATGCTCAGGGTTTGAGAAATAAACTCATTGCATTGTTTGACTATTGTGAGTGTCGAAATTGCGGCTGATGTTTAAAAGAAAAAAACTTTGAGCAACTTTAATGAGGGCGGTGATATCCCGCCCTCATTTTTTTGCTGTCACATCTTTAGTTGCAGCCCACATCCCTTTTATTATTAAGGGGTGTTTCCTCGAGATTCTTTGCTTGTTTTTCTGACATTTGCTTGTTAATTCTTTTTTTCAAACAATGGCATTGGGTTAAAATTCTTGCGTCAAGAAAAGGTTTAGGAAGGATGGCCGTGGCAAACGACGAGGGCGATAAATTATCAAATGTAATGGCGAGCATTGGTCACATTTGTTGTGATCTCAATCAAGGTGCACTATCATCCTGTTTGCCATTTTTGATGATGTATAACGGCTATTCCTACACCGCCGTGTCATTCTTGATTTTCTTTGCGAACATTTGCTCTGCTGTCATTCAGCCTGTTTTCGGCGCGATTGGCGACAAACACCCATGCCCTTGGTTTATGGCGCTCGGCGTTTTCCTTGCAGGTGCAGGAATTTGTCTGATTGGTTTCGCGCCGAATTATTTTCTAGTTTGCGTAGCCGCAATGATTGCTGGCACTGGCAATGCGATGTTTCACCCCGAAGGCGGTCGAATTTCTAATCTGGCTGCAGGAAATCGCAAAAGCAACGGCATGAGCATTTTTGCTGTTGGTGGAAACATTGGCTTTTTTGTTGGACCTTTTCTAGCTGCAATTTTCTTGAGCAATTTTGGAATGCATGGCACATTAATTTTTCTTGTTCCCTGCACTCTCTGTTCGGTGGCACTTCTTGCTTTTAACAAACGTTTTCGTTCTTTAGGAAAAGCTTCTGATGTTTTGAAAGAAGCAAAGAAATATGAGCCTGAGCATTGGAAGAACTTCTGGATAAACATGCTTGCGCTGGCATGTCGCGCAATTTTGCAATATGGCTTGCTTGCGTTCATTCCTCTTTTCTTCGTTGGTGTCTTAGGCCAGGCAGAATCGACTGGTTCGCTTGCTCTTTGTGTTTATAGCGTTGCAGGAGCCGTTGCAACTTTTATGAGTGGAAAAACTACTGAGCGGCTTGGAGTTCACAAAGTTACTACAAGTTGTTTTATGCTAACTGTAATTCTTTTGGTTCTTTTTGCTTTCACCAGAAACATCTATGTAGCATGTGTTTTTGTTGCATTGCTGAGCATCACAACTGATCTTTTTTATCCAAGTCAAGTTGCGCTTGGCATGTCCTATGTTCCAAGGCATCTCGGGACCGCTTCTGGGATTTCTTATGGTCTTGTAGTTTCAGTTGGCGGAATCTTTGAGCCGTTGCTTGGTGCCGTGGGAGATCATTATGGACTTCCTGAGGTTATGATTGTGATGGCATTTGTTGCTTTCATTGGGACAGTGTGCGCGTTGATTATCCGTCGCGCCGATTCAAAATTAAAGCAATCAGGTGCACCTGCTGTTCATTCGCACGCATCTAACTAGCTTGCAGACAAATCAGGGTAATGTCTGCATCTTCAAGGAAGAACGAACGACTTCGATGCTTAAAAGTTGACCTATTCCAACCTGTTTTTGCTAGTGTGTTTCTTTAATTATTAAGGTTTTCGATAAAAACAAGAGGAAGCTCTGCAATGCACTTCTATTTCCTTTACTGGATTTTTTCTTTATTTGTTGATTAACGTTTTAAAATTTTAAAGTCTGACGTGAAATAAAATTTCTTGCATTTTTTGATAGTAGAGTTTCATAAAGTTTGAGCAAAAATTTTCGACAAATAGTGTTGCCAATAACAGTTGCTTTCATTTGGGGCATGGCTTTTTCAGCACAAGCTGTTTGCTCTGAACACATCAGCGTGCACTTCACGATTTTTGGAAGAAGTGTAATTAGCGCGATTGCAATGATTCCTGTTCTGGTCATTCATCTTTATAAAGATAGAAGCGACAGATCCCTGAGCGAAAAAACACAGCCTGTGCTTGGAGCCTGTAGAAGAACTGAATTTGAAAGCAACGAAGCTGACCATGGGTTCACCTCGACTAGCACAAGCCATGAAGAGAAAGATTCCGCGAAATGTCAAGCAAATCACTCCACGAGAGACTTGATTGTTGGTGCTGCGGTTTGCGGATTTTGGCTCTATATTGGGATGTTGTTTCAGCAAGCTGGAATTGCGGGCGGAGTTGACACGGGGAAGGCCGGCTTCCTCACGTCTTTATATGTAGTTCTCGTTCCGCTGTTTGGAATGGCTCTAGGAATAAAAGCTGGTTTTAAGATTTGGGTTTCGGTTGCGCTAGCTGTTTGTGGGCTTTATTTCTTAAGCTTGTCAGGAGTTGTTGTTCCTGCCACAGAGGATTTGTTGATTTTAGGCTGTGCGGCACCGTTTGCAATTTACATCTTGGCAGTTGATCACTACACAAAAAAGTGCGATACAACACAGCTTGCTACCTTTCAACTTGTGGCATCGGCCGTCTTTTCTTTGCCGATGTTTATTGCTGACGTTGTTGTTTTTACTGGTCCAGCAAGTGTTGAAGACATTTTGGCGACCATCCCAGCACTTTTGTATCTCGGTGTTGTGTCGGGTGCGATTGGTTTTTCTCTTGAGGCTGTTGCTCAAAAAGGCGCAAATCCAACGCTGGTAACGCTTCTAATGAGCCTCGAAAGTGTGTTTGCTGCTCTTGGCGGAGCTGTGCTTTTAGGACAGTTTATGACAGAGCGTGAGTTGTTCGGATGCACTCTCATGTTCGCTGCTGTCATTTTGAGTCAACTCCCAACATCTCTCATCAAGAAACCGTTCGGTCGCTCATGCGATAAATGCTCCAAAAGTGCTGAGTGATATAATCGCAGTCACAGTTTCTCTGCGACATTTTACATCTGCGCTGAAAAATCACTAGGAGTATATTTACAAGGAGGCAATCATGCCAGCAGCACCAACAGAACTTCCTCGCACATTTGAGGGATATCAAGAAGCTCGAAAAGCCGGGTTCATGAAAGTCAAAGATTTCAAGGATAACGGCGGAAAACTTGTGGGTTATCTTTGCACCTATGCTCCCCTTGAGATTGTAGATGCGGCAGGAGCATCAGCTGTTGGGCTTTGCGGCACTTCTGATGAAGTCATTCCTGCTGCGGAACAGGTTTTGCCAGCAAACCTTTGTCCGCTAATTAAATCTACCTATGGTTTTGCTTTTACTGACAAATGCCCATATACCTATTTTTCAGACGTCATCATTGGTGAGACAACTTGCGATGGCAAAAAGAAAATGTATGAGCTGTTGCAAGACATTAAAGACATGTATGTTCTTCGACTTCCTCACGATAGGTCTCGCAGTTGGGCACTTGATGCTTGGAGGCAAGAAATCATTGGCTTAAAAGAATATCTAGAGAAACGATTTGATATTGCCATCACAGAAGAACAAATTCGTGAGGCGACAAGAAATCGCAATCGGCTTCGTCAAGCAATTTGTAATCTTTATGAGCTGCAGTTAAAAGGTACAACTGCATTTACTTCTGTTGAGTTGCTCAGTGCAATGGCAGCTGGCAGCTTCAATCTTGACGTCAACAATTTCCGTGAGACTCTTGAGTCAATGGTTGCAGAGAACAAGGGGAAGTGCAACGAAGAAAATGACAAGAAGAAAAGAATCCTTTTGACAGGTTGTCCTGCAAATGGAGTCATTAATAAAGTTGCAAAGTCCATAGATGAAAACGGCGGTGTTATTGTTTGCAGTGATTCATGCACTGGCGAGAGAACTAACCGCATGCAAATCGATCCAGATGCTCCAGACATTTATCAGGCGCTTGCTGAGAAATATATTGACATTAATTGCTCAATTATGACGCCAAATAACGGACGCATGGAAAACACAATTGAAATGTGCAAAAAATATGACGTTGATGGAGTTATTGATCTTGTTCTCAATTGTTGCCACACATTTAATGTTGAAAGTGCTCTTATGCAAAAGGCTGTTGAACAATCGGGTCTTCCATATCTTAAGCTCGAGACCGACTATTCTCAAAGCGATGCAGGGCAAATCGACACACGCATCGCGGCATTCATTGAAACGATGTAGATTATTTGAGAATAGACTGATAGATGTAATTTGCTCGCCTTGCAGAAATGCGAGGCGGGCATTTTGTTTTGAGGTTTAAAATAAATGGATAGTGTCACAGTTCTGCAATGTGACTTTTCTGCGCCCACCTGCGCCATGTAATCATCTTGTTTAGGAGTATATATGACAGATTATCATCCAATGTGGGAAGACTTGGGCATGGACGTTGAGACGCACGATCAGCTTTGCGCTGTTTTGCCTCAAGCTTTCGGAGACGTTTATTTATCTCAGGAAAATCGACCAGAGGCAATGGCTTTTTGGGACATGGTTGTTGGAGAAATTCATGGTATTCGTCCAGCAGAATTAATCGAAGCGCAAAAAAATGGACAAAAAGTGTTTGGTACGTTTTGCGTGTTTGTTCCAGATGAGGTCATTATTGCTGCAAATGGCATTGTAACTGGCCTTTGTGGAGGTTCTCAGTTTTGGGTTCCAGCTGGTGAAGAAGTGCTTCCAAAAAACACTTGCCCCCTCATTAAAGCCAGCGTTGGTGCTCGCTTAGGTAGAACTTGCCCATTCTTCCGCATCGCCGACATGTATGTTGGAGAAACAACATGTGATGGCAAGAAAAAAGCGTATGAGATTTTGGCCGAAGACGTGCCAATTCACATCATGGATTTGCCTCAGATGAAGCGCGAATGCGACTACAAAAAGTGGGAAGACGAAATTCGCAGTTTTATCAAAGTTGTTGAAGACTTTACAGGCAATGAAATTACTGCAGAAAAGCTTGCAGATGCGATTAAAGTTGTTAACGCGAAGCGTGCTGCAATGAAGAGAGTTTATGAATGCCGTAAGGCTGAGAAACTTCCAATTTCTGGCAAAGACGTCTTGTTGATGACGCAAATTGCATTCTTTGACGACCCTGCTCGTTGTGCAGAGATGTGCAACAAACTTGCTGACGAATGTGAGCAGAGAATTGCCGATGGTGTTAGCGTGTTCCCAGAGGGGACGAAGCGCATCATGATTACAGGCACTCCAATGGCTATTCCAAATTGGAAATTGCATCACATAATTGAAACGAGTGGTGCCGCCGTTGTTTGTGAGGAGTGCTGCACTGGCACACGCTATTTTGAAAACATGGTTGATGAAAGTGGATCCACGATTGATGAGCAGGTCACAGCACTTTCAAATCGCTACATGATGAACAATTGCGAGTGCTTTACGCCAAATCCTGGTCGAAAAGAAGACATTTTGAGACTTGCTAAAGAATACAACGTAGACGGTGTTATTGATGCTCATCTCATGTTCTGCAATCTTTATGACACGGCAGGACGTGGTGTTTCGCAAGCTCTTGATGAGGCTGGAATTCCATGCCTAACTCTTGAGACTGACTACACCGACAACGATGCAGAGCAATTACGAACTAGAATTCAAGCGTTTATTGAGATGCTCGACTAGAACTGGAGTCGAAGGACGAATTGAGCACTAAGTGCTACATTTTAGTTAAAAGTCACACTGAAGGGATGGCGCTATTTGAGTTTTTGAGGTCTCAAGACTTTGAAGCTCGCGTGGCGCCGTCACCTCGTGAAGCGAGAAGCGAGTGCGGAATGAGTTTACTTTGCAGTTGCGAGCAAATTGATTCTGCAATGGCATTAGCGAAAAAACATGGTTTAAAGTTTGACAGAAAGATGGAGGTCGAGCAAACTTTCGACATTCACAGGAACAAATTCTGTTAAAGGATTCTTTGCAGAATGAGTTGGTGGTTTTTTTACAATGTTTGAAGTGGCTCGACTATCCTGTTAGCGTTTTTAAAAGGCTTATTTATTAGTGTGGAAGGCAAAAGAGTTTAAATGTTGGCAATAGGTATTGATATTGGATCAACTTCTGCAAAAACTGCTGCTGTCAAAGATGGCGAGCTTGTTTTTACAAAAGTTGTGCCAACAGGTTACAACAGTGTAGATGCTGCTGATAGATTAAAAGAAGAACTTGCAAATGCAGGTTATCCAATAGAAGATGCCGACGGAATTGTTGCCACTGGCTATGGTCGAATTTCAGTTCCATTTGCCGACAGAACAATAACAGAAATCACTTGTCATGGAAAGGGTGCCTCTTTTTTGTTTGAGGGCGACATGACAGTAATTGACATTGGTGGACAGGACACAAAAGCAGTGCAGCTTCGCAATGGTCATGTCGATAAATTCCTGATGAATGACAAATGCAGTGCTGGCACAGGAAAATTTTTGGAAGTAATGGCTAACCGACTTGGGCTCACATTGACAGAGCTTTGTGAACTTGCGAGAAACGGCGAAGAAACACCAATTTCTTCGATGTGCACTGTGTTCGCGGAAAGTGAAGTAATATCTCTCATTGGAAAAGGAACTCCTCGTGAAAACATTGCTCGCGGTGTAATCGATTCCGTTGTCACAAAAGTCTGCTCTCTTGTTAATCGCGTTGGCGGAACAAACTTTGCGCTAACTGGTGGGCTTTGTGACGAGAGTTATATCGTTGAGGCTTTGTCAAAAGCACTTGGTGGGCCTGTTATAACTTGTCCGAACGCTCGATATGCAGGCGCTATTGGTGCAGCATTGAGCGTTAAATAAAGGTTATTCTCTCAATATATTTGAGAATAAATAAAAACACTCTCTAACGAAAGGAAGAAACAATGAGTGGAAAAGTAGTTTTGATTGCAACAGACAAAATGGGTCACGGCGACGATGTGCTTGGAAAAAAACTCATGAAAGCATTTACATATGCATTGAGTGAGGCTGAGGAACTCCCATCACACGTTCTTCTTTATAACGGTGGTGCATTTCTTTCACAAGAAGGTGCAGAAACTGTTGAGGACCTTAAAAAGCTCGAAGAAAAGGGTGTTGAGATTCTCACATGCGGCACATGCACAGAGTTCTTTGAGATTTCAGAAACTGTTGCAGTAGGATCAATCACCAACATGTATGAAATCGTTGAGATTTGCACTGAAGCAGACAGCGTTATTCGCCCATAGTTGTTTTTTATAATGGTTAGCGCTTGCATACTGATGATGTGTGTAAACCAATCATCAATTTTTTAGTGAAGTTCGGCGTTTTTTGTGTATAGTTCTTTTAGTTACTTTAGACATTAAAAATAAGTAAAGGAGTATATATATGCCACGTCCAATTCTTGACACTACAGAATGCATCGCTTGCGAAGTTTGTGTTGAAGCTTGCCCTCAAGGTGTTCTTGCTGTGAAAAGCGACGTCGTAGAAGTAGTTGACGAAGAAAGCTGCATCGGCTGCGGCGACTGCATGGAGGAGTGCCCAATGGGGTGCATCACAGAGATTCAGGAAGACTAGTTCCTGCTTTCTTCTAACACCAACTTTTCAAAGAGGCTCGTATGAGCCTCTTTTTTATCCTTTTCCAAATGCCTGCCAAGATTGCGCTTTTTTCCGCAGAATACTTTATCCATCAGTTCTAGGTAATGCATGGAGTCACACTTTTGCCGAACTGTAGAGTAGCTTTCTCGCTCCTGCTCGAACGCTAATTCATTTGGGCCGAGTTTCCGTTGGTCCCAGGGAATGCTTGAGAACACACTTTTGTCAAGTTACACAATATCATTCGCAAACCTGCTCGAATGTTAGTTCTTCTGGGTGGGTTTTCGTTGGGACAAGGTAATGCATGGAAACACACTTTTGTCGAACTGTAGAATAACAATCGAATTTTCCTGAACTTTAATTCTCTTGGGCAGATTTTTCGCTGGTCCCAGGTAATGCTTGAGAACACATTTTTGTCGAGCTACAGAAAAATAATTCACTGGATTGTTTATCTTTGCTCTCCGACCATTCGGCTGAAATCACGCCTGTGCGTGATTTCACAGGTTCCAAAGCATCACCAGGCCCCAGGGCTTTTATTCCTAATTTAGTTAGCCACGTGAGTCTATTTTGTCTGCAACAAAGATGCCTCTGGTTCGGCTGGAGCGCAGCTGTTGCATGGGTCTTAATATGGGCCAGTTTCCTGCTGTTTGCTTGTGATGCTTTTTGACTGTTTGATTGGGTGCTTTGCCTGTGACAATCCTGGTTGGGGCGAACAGAGCCTTTATTCTCAAACTTGTATAATAGACACCAGTTTAGTTTTGAGGGGATAATGTTGACAAAAACGCAATTAAACAGAGGGCGACAAAAAGGCTTGTGCTTTGAGTACAACGTGTGCATTGCTCTGTTTCTAGCTTTTCTCGCATCCCTTTTTTTGTGGTTTTTTTGTTCGTCGCTGGCACTGAGTCAAACTCTTTATCCCTTGATGAGAGGGCCGGAAAAAGTGCTCTCACTGGTGAGGCGGCACAAGAAGCAGATTCCTCTGTCAAACAAGCGCAAGTAGCTGCTAAAGGGGAGGCTGGATCGGCTAAAAGTGCTGTTAGCGAAGCCGATGAATTAGCAGTTGCGACAGGTGCGACTGTCAATAAAGGTTCAACTAAGGCGACTCTTGTTAAACTGCGCGGCAAAAAACACATAGTGAGTTACGCTTGGAATCCAAGTGACATTATTTCAAAACAACTTTACAATTCAGCTGGTTCACGTGAGTTTGTTTTCTTACCAGAATCGCAGAAAGTGCGGGCTGGTGAAGAATTTGTCGTAAACTCCGACTACATTGCTGGACAAAAGCTATACACGCACGACTCCGATAACAAGGTAAATGGATTCTACTATTTTGAAGGGTGGTCGGAAACCGGCACTGTTAAAATGCCTGATTCTGATTTTGAAATAGTTGGAAAATGGAGTTTTAAGCCGATACAAGAGGAAACCCCAGCAACACCAAGCCACAATGTCGAATACTCATGGACAGGCGCGCCTTTGAAATCATCGGTGGGTACTCTGGTTGACGAGTCAAATGATGAACTTGAGGTTTTGTTGCCTGGAACCTTTTCAGTCGAAGAAGGAAAGAGCTTCGAAGTGGACTTAACTTGGAAAGCAGGGGCTAAGGTTTATTATTCTCATGTAGACGAGAAGACCGACACAAAAACGCTGCAACGAGTGTGGATCTTTGATGGTTGGTCGTTGTCTGGCTCACAGGCAATGGGAAGCAGTGACATTAAAATTACTGGGACATGGCACTCTGAAATCATCACACATAATGTTTTCTATGAATGGGAAAACGCACCTGCTGAGGGCACTGTTCTCTACGATGAGAAAGGTGCTGAATATATTGTTAAGTTGCCAGAGGCTGAAAAAAAGCAAGCAGGACTCTCAGTCGAGGTTGAAGATGATAAATATTACACTCAAAAGGACACCCAAGGAAATGTTGTCGGAGTGTGGAAGTTTTATAGTTGGTCACCGAAAGGCTTGGCAGTGCATATGGATGATTATGGGAAGCCATATTTCATAATTGGCAACAAAGACGTTGTTATGCAGGGCGTTTGGAGTTTTAGAAGTGTCTAGTTCTAACTCTTCTGGGCAGGGTGGTTTGCTCCAATTAGAGCAAAACTCAGTTCGCCGTGCAAATGCATCAAAACTGATTTTTCTTAGTTTTTTGCTTGTTGCTGTCTTTTTAGTCTCAGTTTGCATAGGGACTTTTGCAATAACCCCAAGCGATTTGGTCTCTGTTGTTTTATTTCAAGACCCAAACCGTGTCAGCCCTGCAGTGTGGACACTCATAAATGAAGTTCGTCTTCCAAGAGTTATCTTGTGTGCTTTTATTGGGGCAGCGCTCTCGATTGCAGGAGGCGCTTATCAAGGTCTCTTTCAAAATCCAATGTGCTCGCAAGACGTTCTTGGCGCTTCGTCAGGTGCCTCATTCGGTGCAGCTCTTGCAATTCTAATTGGTCTTTCGGGCGCTGGAGTTTCTTCTTTTGCATTCGCGTTTGGTTTGATTGCTGTCGCGATTGCAACAGGTGTATCGCAAATCAGCAAGACTAACCGAATTCTTGCGCTCATATTGAGTGGCATGGTCGTGAGCTCTCTTTTTTCAAGCGGCGTTTCCGCTGTGAAGCTTGTGGCTGACACCGAGCAGGTCCTCCCTGCTATCACCTATTGGCTCATGGGTTCACTCACTTCAGTTCGCTCTAGTGATGTTTTGCCAACTATTGTGTTGCTCGTTGTGGCCTCACTCCCCATTTGGCTATTGCGATGGAGAATCAATCTTTTGGCAACAGGAGAAGAAGAGGCAAAGAGCATGGGGATAAACACGACAGCAGTGCGTTTGATTGTTATTTGCTGTGCAACTTTTTTAACTGCAACTTGTGTTTCTGTGAGTGGCCTCATTGGTTGGGTTGGTCTTGTTGTTCCACATTTTTGCAGACTCCTAGTTGGCAACGACTACAGAAGAGTCATTCCTGCGTCTATTTTGATGGGCGCATCTTTCCTTTTAATAGTTGATGATCTTGCGCGCACACTCACAGTTTCAGAAATCCCAATCGGAATTTTGACTTCGTTTGTGGGAGCCCCAGTGTTTCTCATCCTCATCAAGAGAGGAGGGAAATCTCATGGCTCTAGAAGTTAAAGACTTGCATTATTCCTATTCAACGCATGAGGTGCTAAAAGGCATCAACTTCACTGCAAAACCTGGTGATTTGATTGCAGTTATAGGCTCGAATGGAGTTGGAAAATCGACACTTTTTAAATGCATTCTTGGATTTTTGCATGGCTTTTCTGGCGAAATATTGGTTAATAATAAAAACATTCAGAATCTTTCTCGTGCCCAAATCGCACGCGAAATTGCCTACATTCCGCAGTCTACTGCGCAGGTTTTTGACTACACGGCTTTAGAACTAACGCTCATGGGTCTGGCATCTAGACTGGGAAGTTTCCACAACCCAAGCAAGCGCGACGAAGAAGAGTGCCTGTCGGTCCTTGCCGACTTGGGAATTTCTCATCTTGCAAACAGAGGATGCGGTGAGATATCAGGAGGCGAATATCAGCTTGTAATGCTTGCTCGTGCACTCGTTCAAAAAGCTAATGTTTTAATAATGGACGAGCCGACTGCAAATCTCGACTATGGGAATCAATTTAAAGTGATGCAGCGCGTTGAGGCGCTTGCAAAAAACAATCTTACTGTCCTAACCTCCACACATGATCCAAATCAAGTTTTCCTTCACGCAAACAGAGCAATTGTAATTAGTGACGGTGTTGTTTTGACTGGCGGTGAGCCATGTTGTGTTTTGACAGAAGAAGTGCTCTCGAAAATCTATTCAGTCAACGTTAAGAGGGCAACAGTTTCTTTCAACAATAAAGAAGAAGTTGTTTGCATACCGCAGGCTGGCGGTGATCTTGATGGTTAGAGATTTTTTAAGAAACAATCACTCACATTCGTTTTCTTTGGAGAAACTTTCTGAGGCAATGAGAAGCTCTGGCAAGCGCACCTCTTTTCAACACTCGAGTTTTAATGAGATCAATTCTTTAACCAGACGTGACCAGGCTCTCATCGATCAGTCTTATTTTCCTCAGAGTTGTTTAAGAGAAGATTTAGGGTATGGTTTTAGACATTTAACTTCGCATGTGTTCTCTGATGTGAGTCCTCGAACTGAAACGAAGTGTGGCAAATCAAAATATTGCCAGCTAAGAGACGTCGATCAAGGTGGAAGAATTCAAATAACAACTGATGGGGCGATAAAAAGGAACTATTGGCTAACTTTGGTTGCAATCATGCTTGCAGCTGTTTTTTTCTGTGTTCTGGTGGCTTTTCCAAAATCCGCTTTTGCTGATTTCACAGTTTATGTTGGTTACACAGGTGGCCCATATTACAAAAAAACAGTCTATAGCGACGCCGACATGAGAGCAATGTCAAGTGGAACGCTTTATGAATATAGCTCAATTGACAGAAAGCCTTCTATCAGAAAAGGTTTCGGTCGCGGTGTGGTTTTGAGCCAGTTCTTCACCAATTCTGGAATTAACACTGGCGAACTCAAAAGGTTTTATTTCTCTACCGTCGATGGCTACGTTGTTGATGATGGTGGGGAAGGATACGGTGCTTGGTATTATAACCAACTTTGCACCGGACTTTACTATTACCCAAATTTATTTGAGGCTTCAAGCATCGAAGATGGTGAACTGATTTTAGATGAATCGGTGTTTGATGGCGCACGAATCGTACCGACGATTATTGCCTATGAAAGCGATTTTCATCGAGTTTTATCTGAACAAGAGTGGGAAACTCCAAACTTGAGTTCCTATGGCTATCGTTTGATGTTTGGTCAAAGCGAGCCAACGGTTGGTAACGCTCATGCTTCTGCTTCGGGAGTGCAAGCTATGACTTGCATCTTTAACGGGACCCCTGAAATTTCTTTTGGTGACAAAACAAGTTTTGAAGGGAAGGTAGACGACATCATCACAATCACGCCAACCATTAAAGCTGCTGACTCTTTAATTGAACAAAACGCAGTTAAAGATTTGAAGTGGGAGATTTCTGACACTAATGTTGCGGAATTTGTGAAAGACGCTAATGGAAATCTTGTGACTGATGAAAAAGGGAACATTCAAATTCGAATAAAAGCAGAAGGTGAGGTCACATTAACTGCAACCTATGGCAACAGTCCTTTCTATAAATATCAAGCCAAGGCCTCGTTGGGTGGTTCTGGAAAGGGGTCTGGATCAGGCAATGGTGACGGATCTGGTGACGGTTCTGGTGGAAATGGTGGCGGAAATAGTGGCGATTCATCTCGCGGTGACGACGGCGACGGTGACAATTCCATTACTGTTGGAGGCGATCAAAATGAAGCTGTTCAAACATCAACTTCATCTTCTGCAAAAGATCAATCAAATGCAGAAGATGCTTCAGAAGGTGGAAGTGAAACTGCTTCATTGAGCATTAAAACGCTGCCACAGGCATGGGTAGTCAACGATGCTGAAAATCAACAAACATCAATGATTGATGATCCGTTGTTAATAGCCCGGCCCGCATCAGTTGCAGTAATGCTATTCGGGTGTTTTGTTTTCGGAGTGATTTTGCGAGTGATTGAATGTGAGCGCTCGAAGGATCCATATGTTGAGGCTCGTTTAGCGTCGGAGCTAAAAGCTAGCAAGCAAAATCCAAAAGATAGTTAAATACTTTTTATTGTTTGAGCTACACAGCTCAAGAATTTATTTTGGCGTTAGGAGGAAACATTGGAATTATTCAGTTCGACAGCAAGCAACATTCTTCGTTCAATTGTTGGCGCTTGTCAGACCCCTGTTATCATCCTGCTATTGCTTTTGAGTGTGGCAATTGTCATTGTTGTTGGGATGCTGATTGGCGAGTGGATGAGCGAAAGACGGCGCTTCACAGTGTTTTTGCCTGAAATTACTGAGCGCCTTAAAGCTACTGAAAACACAGAAGATGCCAAGAAAGCAATTAAAAATTCCGGGTTGTTGATGAAACAGAAGCAAATTCTCGTTGAGATTTTAAGCCATCCTGCACTAACTCCTGAAATGCGTGAGTCTATGGCCTCTAGCCTTGAATATGAATAGCAGAGTAAGTATGAAAAGAGGACTAAAGCAACAGATTTAATTGCAAGAATTTCGCCTATGCTTGGTCTTTTGGGCACTTTAATCCCACTTGGTCCTGGAATTTTGGCGCTTGGAACTGGAGACGTTCAATCACTTTCTTCTGCTATCCTCACCGCTTTTGACACATCATCTCTTGGTCTCATGATTGCAGGAATAGCTTTAATTGTTTCTGCCATTCGCAAACGCTGGTACAAACAATATATGGTTGTTTATGACTCACTCATTGAAATTGTTTTAGAAGTCGAAAAGTCGAGGACAAACAATGATTAGGAGAAGAAACGCAACATTACATTCTAAATCCTATGCTTTTGATGCCGACGATGACGTCAATCCCATGGAGACAGTCGCAAATCTTTCCGATGTGATGCTTGTTTTTGCAGTAGCTTTAATGCTTGCAATTGTTACTCATTGGGGGGTAGATATTTCTGCCTCGCAGAAACCTTTTGATGAAACTGATCTAGAAGCAATAGATGGTGCTGAAACAGAGGAAGCTATTCAAAACTCAACTAATGGTTACCAAGACATTGGTCGAGCATACAAAGACCCAGCTACAGGTGAAGTTTATGTAATCCAAGATAACAATGCAGATAACAGCTACAACAAATAGACAATCTAACGTTGACCCCTACAGGCTAGTTAATCCGAACGAAAATGGGGCTGTGAGGGCGCAAGTGAATCGCGTTATTCGCGTGTGTTTATGTGTTGTCGCTGCTGTTACACTTTGCTTCGCATGTTATTTCGCATGGGAGTTTTTGCGTGACCCCGACATTGGAGGTTATGCCGATGAATCAATTGAGTTTGTTGGAATTGATGCTGACGGCTCGGGAGATGTCTATTCGATTACTCCAAGCATGTTGGGAGAATTGAAATGCGAACAACTCAGTGTAAAAGGCGTTGGAATGGGATCTGGCGGTGCTTCAAAAGCCGGCGTTGTCGGCGTTTATGGTCCAGAGCTAAACACCCTTCTTGCACATTTTGGTTATTCAACTTCCGATTTTAGAAAAATCAAGTTTTATTGCAAAGATGGCTATAAAGTAATCATCCGCGGTGAGACACTAAGCTACAAAATTTATCTTTCAATTGCTTCTGGAAAAAACGCTCTTTATGACAAGCAAAAGCCTTTGCGCATTGTGATTCCCGAAGAGCAATCAGGCAAATGGGCCTATGGCGTAACTAAAATAGAGTTTTTTAGATAACAGACAGGGAGATTTTCGTGACTGAATTTTCAAGACGTGATTTTTTAAAGCTTTGCGGAGTTCTTCCATTTGCAATTTCGGGCCTTGCATTAAATGGATGTACGAGTGCTAAGTCAAGCAAAGCAAAAGATTTAGAAGAAAAATTCAAATCTGTAAGCGACGACGTTATTTTGTTCACCGACTCTTGCGGGCGTGAAGTTGTTCTTCCAAAAAACATATCTAGGATTTCCCCTTCTGGTTCCTATGCGCAAATTCTTCTGATAACATTGTGCCCCGAAAAGCTTGTGTCTCTCTCGGGAACGTTTAGCAAATCCCAAATAAGATATCTCGATTCGCGTTTGTCTGGCTTGCCAGCACTTGGCAAACTTTATGGAAAATCGGGAGATTTGAATTTCGAGAGCTTGATTCAACTAAACCCTGATATTGTGATCGATGTTGGAGAATATAAGAGCACCATTAAAGAAGACCTTGATGGCTTGCAGGAAAAGGCTGGACTTCCTGTAGTTTTTGTGGAAGGTACAGTTGATTGTTTCGCTTCTGCCTATGAAACTCTTGGAAAAATGCTTGCTGTTAATGACAAAGCAAGCGAACTTTCTTCCTACATTAACAATGTTGAGTCGTTTGCTTCATCTCATCGTGATGAAATGGCGTCGCGAAACATTCGGGTTCTTTATACAAATGGAGAAAAAGGCTATGAGGTAAAAAAAGCGGGAAGCGTTCATTCGGCTGTTCTTGATGCTGTGGGAGTTGTAAATGTTGCAGTAGTTGAAGATTCTAATTCAACTGAAGTGAGTCCAGAGCGAGTCATGAAATGGGATCCCGATATTTTGCTTTTGTCTCCTGAAGACGGCTTTTTTGAAGAGATTTATGACGACAAAGTTTGGGCTTCAATTAGCGCTGTTAAAAATAAAAAAGTCTATGAAGTGCCAACTGGCCCATATGAGTGGCTTGATCGTCCGCCTTCTATTCAGCAAACGCTAGGAATTTTGTGGCTGGGAAACTTGCTTGCTCCCGACATTTATGATTTTGACATGACTGCTGAAACAAAAAAATTCTATTCCCTTTTTTGGGGCAGTGAGCTTTCAGACGATGATGTGAAAGTCATGCTCGCTAACTCAACGTTTCTTTAAATCAATCTAAATATTTTAAGGAATAAAGCTATTTCTATTATCTTGAACAAGAATAATAGGCTATAAATATATCATCTAACTTTGGAGAGGTTGGATGATATATTTTTTCTTTGAGAGGAGGGTTTGATGAATAGCAAAACGATGCCTATTCACTCAAAAGTTCTTGCTCTCTTCTTAAGCATTGCGCTTGTTTTGGGCCTGTGCCCGGGCTTGAGCAAGGTCGCATATGCTGAAGAACAAACCACAGTCACAGCTGAGACAACTGTTCAGCAGGAGGAAAAAACTGCTCCCGACGATCAAACTCAGAATTCACAGACTGTGGATGAGCAAGAAAGCTCCGTTGAGATGCCTGATGTTGTTGACTTGGCTGAAGCTAACGCAGCAAAAGCAAGCCCAACTGAAGACGCTCAGTTACAAGGCGACAATGCTAATCTGTCGTCTGTAACCGGAGGTGCTGAAATCACAAAAGGCGGCACCTATGATCTCGCTAGCGATGCGAGCGGAGTAATCACAGTTTCAACAACTGAGGCTGTAACTTTTGTGGGCAGTGGTGTAACTGTCACCTATGATGAGAAGGGCCATGCAACTTTAACAGGCACTTCTGTAAATGTTGCGTTTGACGCATCGAGCACACCTGGAGTAAACATCACTTTAAAGGATGCCTATCTTTCAAACAAAACTGATCTACGCAACACTTTTAATTTCGCAGGAGCTGGAAACAAGCTTTCTTTTGAGGGCACAAACGTTTTAGATTATGACAAGGGATTCACTTCAAACAACGATGCTCTGATTCACGTTCCAGACTCTACAGAATTAACTATCCTCGGTTCGGGCACAGCCTACATTTACAATTGCACTCAAGGTGCAGGTATTGGAGGAAACACGGGGGAAAATAATGGCAAAATCATTTTTGGTGATTCTGCCAAAAAAACCGGACCAACCATTTTTGAAAAAGGAACACGTCAAGGTGCTGTGATTGGCGCTGGTGCTAACAGCTCGAAAGCAACAACACTTCCTGGTGAAGTTGTTTTTGAGGCGGGAGTTTATTATTTAATCTCTAACAGCCGAGGTGCCGTTATTGGCGGATCTGCGGGATCAAATGGCGCTTCAGCAGGCACTAAGGTCACCATTAATGAAGGATCAATCAACATTAACGTTGACTATTCGGGAGCTGCTATTGGTGGCGGTGGCTTTGATTCTGGAAATGACGCTTCAGGCGGAACACTGGTCGTAAATGGCGGAAGCCTTCGCGTTTATGTTGACAAAAACGCGGTGAATGCGTCATATAAAGGTTGGGAAGGTCAACCATTAGTTGAAGGCATTTGTGATGCCGCAGTCACTGCAAAGAGAGTCAACAACAATGGCGATGCTGTGAGACGCTGTGCTGTTGACACAAGCAACCTGGCTACTTCTGACACCTATAAGGTTGTTGTTGATGGTTCAGAAGCATCTTTCTTTAACGGCCAGCTACACAGCTATTCTTTCATCCAGGAAGCTCTCGATAAAAACAAAGGCGAGCAGCTCACAATCACAGACACACCAACTAACTGGGTAAAGAATCAAGACAGCAGCCTTTATCTCTATTTAACTGAGAAAGATCATGTTATTGACGTAAACGGCAAGAAGTTTGATGCAAAGTGGGATTCTGAGACAAAGAGCTTTGACGTTCAATCTCAGGAAAAACCAAACGTTTCAGCTTCAGCCACAGGCAACGGCACTGTAAAAGTTGCTGTTGGAGAACAAAGCCCAACGCCTTCTGTCGTGGCAAACCCTGGTGATGTGGTTACAGTTTCGGCAACGCCAGCAACTGACAGCTATCTTGCACAAGTTCGTTATGCTTCAAAAGCAGAAGATGAAACTGAATATAAAAACTACACTGCTGTTCAGCAAGTAGATGGCACCTATTCTTTCACAATGCCTGAAGGTTCAGTTCAAGTTTATGCCGACTTTGTCTCCAAAGTTTGGGATGGAACTATGGACGCAACATGGTATGACCCTTCAAAGACTGAGTTCCATTTGAATTATGCGGCTCAATTTGCTGCTGCTGCTGCGTTAAACAACGGCATATTTACAACATACCCAACCTCAACAGTTGGAACTGAGGGGTCAAGTCAAACTCATGATGTGCCTGACTACGAGAAATATCTCGAGCTAGTTGGAGCACAGAAAAATGAAGCAGGTGAGATAACAGGATCAAATCTTTACGGTGAATTTGAGAAGACCTACACCATCATTGACACTCAGGTTTCAACCAGTTCAAGCAATTCTCTCACAAGAACTGCAAGACTTGTTGGTGACCCGACACGCATCGTTGCAAAGAACTCAACTGGTTCTTCTGGGTCTAATAATCAAGTGACTACAAGCACCTATTGGTATGGTGCTGTTGACTACAATGGCGTTTCGCTCTATATCGATTCAGATCTTGATTTTGGTGCGACTAAAACTAGTGATGGCAAATGGGATCCATCAAGCCCACTTTTCATGAGTTTAGGTGGCCAATATGCGATGCTTCCTCAGAATGGATGGTCTGTTCTCGGGTCTTCATTCAATGGTAAGCTCGATGGTAATGGCCACAAATTCATGAACGTTTATGGTGAGCGATATTCTGGCGGCGGTAATTTTGGAGATTCACAATCGATGGGTATTGTGGGCCGTCTTGGTAATCACGATGGCGACCCAGCAGATAATGCAGCAGTCAATCCTACAGTTCGCCAGATAGTTCTAGAATCTGGTTATATGTGCGGAAGACGTTCCTCTGGATGCATTGTTGGCAAAATTGGACAAACTAGCGCGACTAAGAAAAACGATGGATCCACAGGTGGCATCATTGAATATTGTATTAATAAGGCTGACATTTTTGGAACTGACAAAAAGGGTATCGGTGGAATTGTTGGAGCAGCCTGGAATCAAGGTGTCATTCGATACTGCGCCAATTTTGGCAAAGTCTCCAATCCAAGCTTTAATGTAGGCGGTATTGTTGGAACTTGCGAGGTTCCTGTAATTGGTTGTTATAACGTTGGCTACGTTTATTCTGGTAATAAATCCCGTTCTCAGGCTATTGGGTCTAATAATGGTGGAAATTGCTCATGGACCGATTGCTTCTACCTAAAGGGGTCCACGAACAACACTTCAAGTTCTCCAAAAGACGGTGTTTATGGAGGAAAAATAAACAACGTCAAATCGTTTGGAACTGATGGGGATGTAGATTCCCTTCAGGCTTGGATGGTCAATGGCGGATCAGATGCAGACGATGCTGGTGCAAAGATTTGGTTTAACGACACCACAGGAATTAATTCAAAAGATGGTGTGAACTACCCTGTTCTTTATTTCCAAAAGGGAGTTGACACTTCTACTGAATACAACATCTATCTGCTTCAATCGAGCGAAAATGGACAAGTATCTGTTGACAAAACCACTGCTAAATATGGCGAGTCTGTGACACTTTCAAATGAGGTTCTAAAGACAGGTTATGCTTTTGATTACTATGTAGTTGATGGAGCAAAAACAACTAACAACACTTTTGTTGTGACCAAAAACACAATGGTCTCTGGTTATTTCCGTGAGCTTCACAAAGTGCCTTTCTCAACAGAAGACACAACCGGCAAGCCATACACAATTTCTGTGAAAAAAGATGGCATTAAATATGTCGACGGAGTCGCTCAACAAGTAACTGGAGAGATTGTAAATCCAGGCGATGATGTTTATGAGGGCGACTGGTTGTATTACACTCCAACAATTAAGGATGGAGCTGTGCCAGAAGATCCTAACTACGTCTATTCTGGGAGTTTTACAATCAGGACTTTCAACAATGATGTTTCTCAGGGATATGGTGAAAAATATTGTGTAAAGTCTAGCGATGAGAATCTTCAGGTGAAAGTCGAAGGAGTGGATGAAGAGAGAAAATCTTGGTATGAGCTTGCCGACACGTCATGGTATAACCCAAGTCAAGACGAATTCACTCTCACAACGCCTGAACAGCTTGCAGGAGTTGCTAAGCTTGTTAATGATTACAAAGCAGCTACCGATGACACGCCTGAACAAGGTGCAAATTTTGCAGGTAAGACAATCAAGCTTGAGAATGACATTTCATTAAAAAACGCTGATGGAACAGAGGGGATTAGACAGTGGTGCCCAATTTCCACGAATGCGGATGCGCGTTTAGGAAAAATCTTTATGGGAGCTTTTGATGGCCAAGGCCACAAAGTTAGTGACATAATTGTCAGAGACTACATCACAAATGCAGTTTCTTCCTCAAGAGGTCTTTTTGGGCAAGTTCAAGATGCAACTATCAAAAACGTTACGGTTGAAGGTGAAATTAAAGAAGCTTCTTCAACAGGAGGCATAGTTGGTGTAGCAGAAAGAACCACTGTTGAAAACTGTGTTTCAAAAGTTTTAATTGTTGCTGATACAAGACCTGGAAACGTTGGCGGAATCGTTGGACAACTTGCGTCAGGCACCGTCAAGAATTGTGCAAATGCAGGCGATGTTGTTGCCTATACAAGCTACAACAATGCTGGCGGCATAGTTGGTAGTGCTGCTTCATCAATTGGCACTACAGATAAATGCCTGATTGAAGGATGCACAAACAAGGGTGCTGTAAAATCGCTGTACACTACTAGAAATTCTGGTTATATCGGCGGAATTACCGGTCAAGTTGGGAAAAATGTCGAAGTTAGCAAGTGTGTTAACGAAGGCAATGTTACATCTCACAGCAATCCAACTAATCGATATATAAAGGTTGGTGGCATCGCTGCCGAGATTGATGAAGGTGGAATTATCACCGAATGCGCAAATAAAGGCGATGTGAGCTGCAATTCTAAATCTGATGGTGTCGGTGGCATTGTTGGGAACATGAGCAGTGGCGGAACAATCAGTGATTCATATAACACTGGTAACGTAGAGTCAACCATGGATGATGTTTTGGTTGGCGGTATGGTTGGCAATTGCTCAGGCTCTAAACCTGGTTCATTGACAAATTGTTACAACGCTGGCACAGCGAAAGCGATAACTGAAGCGAATGCAGGGGCAATTTCTCCTAATTACTACCAGAAACCTGCCGTTACTAATTCCTATTATCTTGACAGCACCGGAACTTCAGGGGGATTAAAGACCGACGACACTTTTGAAGGTGCAACTGCAAAGAGTTCAGAAGATCTCAAAGATGCGGCGGCTCTTCTTGGTGACAAGTTCGCAAAAGATCCAGCAGGAGGATATCCAATCCTTTCAGTTCAAAACACTGTGACAGTCAAGTTTGAAACTTATGGTGGCTCTTTTGTTGCTGACCAGACTGTGCAAGTCGGATCGACTGCAAAACAACCTGAGGACCCGTCCAAGGACAATTACAAGTTCGCAGGTTGGTTTGCTGATTCTGCATTCGAGAGCGAGTTTGATTTCTCTGCTCCTGTTAGCGAGGACACAACAGTTTATGCTAATTGGGTCCCTGCCGGAAAAGAAGTAACTAGAATCTTTGGCGACGACTGCTATGGCACAAACCTCGACACAATCAGGCATGATATTGCTGAAAATGGCACACCAAGAGGCGTTATCGTTTGTGGAACATCACACTATCTTGACTCCTTGAGTGCTGCAGCACTTTCTGGATTGCTTGATTATCCTGTTTTGCTAGTGAATGGCACCGATGATACAATCAACGATTCTTCGTTAACAGCACTCAAAAAAATCACCAATTCCGGTGTAAACAAAATTGACATTGTAGTGCTCGGCGGGAAATTTGCAGTTTCTGGTGAAATTGAGACACAGTTGAGCGATTATGACAACGACGGTAAATGCGAACGCATTTTCGGAGACGATGGCTATGCTACAAATCGTGCAGTTTATGATTTTGGAGCATCAAAAGGAAACTGGTCTTCTGAGGCTGTTGTTGTTGCCTCAGGTGCAGGTTATCACGATGCTCTTGGCGCTGGCAGCTATGCAGCCGCAAAGAAAGAATTTATTCTTCTTGTGAACCCCGAGGGCGACAATTCTCAAATGGTAGAAAAGGCAAAAGCACATGAGTCGGCAACAATTCTCGGAGGACAGTTCGCTGTGCCTGCTCAAGTTGAGACTGACCTTAATAACGCTGGTGTCAAAGCAACCCGCATTGCAGGGGATGATGCATACGAGACAAATGTTAAGTTTGTAGGAAATGCTCTAAAAGTTGGACTAACTCTTGATAATGCAGGATTTAGCTCTGGGCTTGGATATTATGACGCTCTTGGTTCGTCGCACATCTTGGGCAAGTCAAACAGTGTTATGTTCCTTGTTTCAAAGGACGAATCGTTGAACCAGGAGGCATATGACATGCTGAAAAACTCTCGGGTACCGCTCTATAAAGCACGTGTCTTCGGTGGACAAGCTGTTATCACTGATGAAACAGTTGGCAAGATTAAGGAAAACCTCGAATAGGGAATTTTTGGAAACTATTAGCGAGAGAATTGACTAAATAGATGATTTAGGTTTTCTATAAGACACATGCTTGTTGCTTGAAGGCGACTTCAGCTAAAAGGAATGGCTCCGGCAAGTTGCTGGAGCCATTTTTATGCATCAAAAACGATGAGAGTCAGTTTTTGACAGTTGAGTCGCTATTTGCTTTTGAGTTATTGATTTTTGAAGGTTGATTGTAGAAGTGACATGTTAGCAAGAAGCAGACTAGTCTAGCTCATTCATCATGCAACTTCACTGTTTTAGTCTGATAAAAAAGAAGCGTGCGAAGTTCTCGCACGCTTTAGCAGCACTCGCCTTGAGGTAAGGATGAACACATCTTTATAAAAAAGATGGTGTCCGCAATTTGTTTCACAGCTTTTCGAGCAGTGAAGTGGCAAACAAGTTGCCAAATCAGTGACGAATTCCTAATCCACAAATAATCTAAGACTCCTTAGGCGTAGTCGTTGGTCCATCGCAAAAATGAACCCCCAAAACAAGTGCTGAGTTAATTTTAGCAAATGCGAGGCAGCAAATCGCCAACTAACATGTCGAGTATTCGTTTTGAGCCGAGAGCGGTTTTTACCAAAACTCGTGCACCTGCTTCACTGTTAGTAGTCTCAAATGTTTTGCCAATAATGGCAGCGTCGCGTCCATATTCATTCAACTTGCATGCTGCAAGAGCAGCCTCTGCTTCACTCTCTGGAACAACAATGACGAATTTGCCTTCGTTTGCAACTTGATAAACATCAAAGCCAAGCATTTCGCATGCGCCTGCCACTTCCGGTTTGACAGGCACTTTCGTTTCGTCTATCTCGATTGAAACGCCACTCATTTGAGCAAATTCATTTAGAGTTGAAGCGAGGCCTCCTCGAGTTGGATCTCGGAAGCAAACCGTGTGAGGAGCTGCTTTCAAAACGTCAGCAACGAGATGATTTAGTGGTGCCGCATCAGTTTTGAGGTTATTTGTGAAATTTAAGTTTTCACGCTGCGACATTATGGTGATTCCGTGGTCTCCAAGAGAACCCGAGACAATCACACTCATGTTTGGTTCGATGTTGCGCGCAGTTAATTCAACACCTTCAGGAATGATTCCAATTCCCGATGTGTTGATGTAAATTCCGTCGCACTTTCCTTTGTTCACAACTTTAGTGTCACCTGTGACGACTTCCACGCATGCTTCGTCAGCTGCGTCTTTAATGGAACGGCAAATTATCTTCAAGTCATCAATCGGGAAGCCTTCCTCCAAAATAAAGGCTACAGAAATTGCGACTGGAATTGCACCCGCCGTTGAGACATCGTTTACTGTTCCGCACACCGCCAAGCGTCCAATGTCGCCGCCTGGAAAAAATTGAGGAGTTACTACAAAAGAATCGGTTGAATAGGAGACCTTGAAGTTTGCACTAATTCCACGGGTCCTTGCGATTGATACAAGGTCTAATGCAGCCGCATCGTCGCCTGTCTTTAGCTCATCTTTCGCGTATTCTGCCTTAAACACCTCATCTATCAAGTGTTCCATCATCGAACCACCGCTGCCGTGGCCCATCATTATTGTTTCATTAACCATGTTGGTGGCCTTTGTCTTCATGAATTGCGGTGAGAACGAGTTTTCCAGTGTCGACGCCTTTTGTTCCCATAATTTTGTCGGCAATCAGGCGAACAACTTCGTTTTCGCCGCGCAAAATGATGACCTCAAGGCAAGAATGTGGGTCAACATGCACATGGGTTGTCGAGATTATGTTTGGGCAAAATTGATGCTGGATTTCGTGCAAGCGATCGCTCAGGTCATTTGAGTGATGATTGTAGGCAATTGTTAGTGTGCCAATCACTTGTGTGTCGGGCACTGAAATTTCTTGTTCCTGAATTGCATCGCGAACGAGGTCGCGAATCACTTCCGAGCGGTTTGTTCCATCTCCTCTGCGTGCAACCAGTTTGTCAAGTTTAAGACAAAGTTCCTGGGGCATTGCAACTGAAAATCTGATTAGGTCTCCGTTCATTTTCCCTCCCTTCAATAATGATTATACAACCGTCGTTTGCTACAATAAATTTATCTAAGGTCTCAAACTAATTTAAGGACAATTCAATGACGAAACACATTTTTGTTACGGGCGGTGTTGTGTCAAGCCTCGGTAAGGGAATCACGGCTGCTTCCCTTGGTCATCTGCTAAAGTCTCGCGGTTACAAGGTGACCATGCAGAAGATGGACCCCTATTTAAACGTGGATCCGGGCACAATGAGTCCTTTTCAGCACGGTGAAGTTTTTGTGACGGAAGATGGGCACGAGGGTGACCTAGACTTGGGTCATTATGAGCGATTCATTGATGAGAACTTGACTCGTGAGTCGAACTTTACGCAGGGCTCAATCTATCAAACTCTCATTTCTCGCGAGCGTCGCGGCGATTTTCTTGGCGGAACTGTGCAAGTTATTCCGCATGTTACCGAAGCCATTAAAGAGCGACTCACGCGCATTGCCGAGCAATCAAATGCCGACATCGTCATTTCAGAAATTGGTGGCACTGTTGGTGATATTGAATCAACTCCTTTTATTGAGGCAGTTCGTCAATTCAAAAAGCAACACAATCCTCAGGATGTCATTTTTATCCACGTGGCACTTGTTCCCTATATTGCAGCTGCGCACGAGGTAAAAACGAAGCCTTGCCAGCATTCAGTCAAAGAGCTTCGCAGCCTTGGTGTTCAGCCTGACTTCATCGTTTGCAGAAGCGACCACGACGTAAACGAGCAACTCCGTGAAAAGATTGCTCTTTTTTGCGACGTTCCAGTTGATCATGTGGTGAATTGCATTGACGCGCCTTCTATTTATGATGTTCCAATTGCCTTGCATGAGCAGGGCTTTGATTGTGCCGTTCTTGACAAACTTGGTCTTGATCGACGTGAGGCTGATCTCTCTAATTTAAATAAATTTTTGGCAGACACGAAAAACTGTGAAGGCGACGTTGACATTGCAATTGTTGGAAAATACACCGACCTTCATGATGCCTATCTCTCAGTCATTGAAGCCCTCACACACTCTGGCGTGTTTCATGGAAAAACCGTTCACTCGCACCTCATAAACGGAGAAGAGTTAAACGAGAGCAACGTTGATGAAATTTTGAGCAAGTTTGACGGGATTCTTGTTCCTGGTGGCTTTGGTGTTCGTGCATTTGAAGGAAAGATTTTGGCAGCGAAATATGCTCGCGAGCATGAAGTTCCATTCCTCGGGATTTGTCTTGGCCTTCAAGCTGCTGTCGTTGAATTTGCAAGAAATGTTGCAGGTCTTGAAGGTGCAACTTCAACTGAATTTGATGAAGATGCGCAATATCCTGTTATTGATCTCATGCCTGAGCAAGAAGATGTCGAGGACAAAGGCGGTACGATGCGCCTTGGTGCCTATCCATGCAAGGTAGCGCCTGACACAAAGGCATTTGAGGCCTATGGCGAAGAACTCATTTATGAGAGGCATCGTCATCGTTATGAAGTTAACAACGCCTATCGTGATGCACTGACAGAGGCAGGACTTGTTATCAGCGGTTTGTCACCCGACGCTCGTCTTGTGGAAATGGTTGAGATTCCTAACCATCCATGGTTTGTCGCTAGTCAGGGGCATCCTGAGTTCAAGAGCCGCCCATGGAAAACACATCCTTTGTTCCGCTCTTTCGTTGGGGCAGCAATAGAGCGCAAATTTAAGTAGTTTTTCGCCTTTATAGAGCTTGCGAAATTTTTGAGTTCAAGCAGGTTAGACATCATTGGACGTTAGGTTACTAACAGAGCAATTTTTGGAAGCACTTCGCTGGGAGCGAGGTGCTTCTTCTTCTACTATTGAGAGCTATGCACGTGATTTGGGTGTTTATTGCGACTGGCTTGATTCTGTTGGAGTTGATGACGCCGAACAAATAACGACCGATGTTGCAGTTAGATTTCAACAGCATTTAATCCTTCAAAAACTTGCGAGGTCAACTGTCAAGCGGCGCATGGCTGGCGTTAGATCTTTTCATAAATTTCTACAATATGAAGGATTTCTCGAGGTTAATCCTGCCTCACGCATTCCATTGCCAAAAGTTCCTTCCAATTTGCCACAGACCCTAACTGTTGAGCAGGTGGGAGACTTGATTGACAAGTATGCGACGATTAAACGCTACAAAAAAGACGTTTATGACGATGCGCATAAGGTTTGGTCTAGCGAACTGATTGTTCGCGACGTAGCAATTCTTGAAGTTCTTTATGGCTGTGGATTGCGTGTTTCGGAGCTAATCAACATGAACATTGAAGACGTTCAGGTTGAAAAAGATGCGACTGATGGATTTGTGAGAGTTATGGGCAAGGGCAATAAGGAACGGTTCTCGCCAATTGGGGGAAGCGGTCTTCAGGCTTTAAAGAAATATGTTGAAGAGGCACGTCCAACTTTGGCTCGCAAAGCAAAATCAATTTCGCAAGATGCTTCACGTGCCGTTTTTTTGAATGCGAGAGGTGCTCGCATGACGCGACAACGGGTTTTTATGGTCGTGCAGACAGCTGGTGAAACAATTGGAATTGAGAAGCTGCATCCGCATGAGCTTCGCCATTCCTATGCCACGCACATGCTTGCGGGAGGTGCTAGCCTTCGACTTATTCAAGAAGCTTTAGGACACTCTTCAATTTCAACGACGCAAATCTACACCCATGTCGATCTCTCGCACATTCGCGAAGAATACATGGCATCTCACCCTCGCGCGGGACTTTAAGGATTGAATCTCTTTTTTTACCAAACCGCTTGCAATTTAGCAAGGTATTCAAATAGCGCAATCTTCGAGTCGAAATTAGTGTTGCTCAATTGTGTTTTGCTTGAGTTTTTTTCTGGAACTTTTGTTGTCGCCAATTTTCGATTCAATGAACTTGGCTTGGTTTGAGAAGGGTTAAGTTGGGCTTTGTCTTTCGCGTTTGTGAACAAATTCAAGGATTTACACATCCTATTAAGGAGAGAAAGTTAGCCTGGATTAAACAGATTTGCAATGATTGCTGATAGTTTTTAAGCTATGGTCATCCTGGCGCTCATGTCGAGGGGCTTTGCAGAGAAAGGTGCTGTAGTTGCAAGGCCATCAACGCCTGTTGCAGCATATTCGCGCGTGTTTTGTGGGTTAATGCCTCCCGCTGCTATGAGTGTGATGCGGGGGTCAATTTCCTTTAGCACTTTTACTAATTTGATTAGCTCCTGCGGTTTCATTTTGTCGAGTTGAATGCCGTCAACTCCAGCTCTGGCAAGTTGCACAGCTTGTTCCTCATTGGCTTCGACAAACAGTTTCTTTTCAATGCAGTGAGATTTGATTTCTGGGAGTTTTTCCAGGAATGCATCAAAGCCTCCCATGAACGTGATGTGTTGATTAAACACTAGCACCGTTTCTGACAATCCAAGACGATGAGGAAATCCACCGCCTGCCATTACGGCACTTGTCAGCAGGTCTTTGCATCCTGGCATCGATTTTCGAGTTGTTAGAATTTCGCAACAGCTGTTGACGCTGTGAGCAGCGTTGACCATTTGTTTTGTTTTGGTGGCGACAGCCGAGAGGTGGTCAAACAAATTCAAACAAACTTTCCAAGTTGCGTGCAGGTCGGCTGATTTCCCAGCGAGTCTCATGAACGTGGCGCCAGCATGCAGCTCTGTTCCGCTGCTTGTCGCGCTCACGACTTCGCATCCAAGTTCAGTTGCAATGCGTGAAGCGAACTCAGTGCCTGCAAGAATGCAATCCTCACGTGTGAAATATTCCATTTCTCCAGGTTCGTTTCCGATGCCCAAGATTTCGCATGTTAGGTCAATGTAGGGGATGTCTTCAGCTATCAGATGATCGAGACGCTCGTTTGAAATTCGAACCATGATAGACCTCACTGTGCTCTAAATTATTCAATCGTGAATTTGACTGTGAGATTAGGATAATAATTTTCATAAATTGTGTAAATAGCTGTGCTTTCCTTATGATTTTAACTACGAATGAGAATGCGACAGTTTTTAGCTAATGAGAGGAATTGTTGTCATGAAGGTTTTAGTTAGCGCATGTTTACTCGGAGATAATTGTAAATATGATGGAGGCAATAATCGAAACGAGCCAGTTATAAAGTTTGTCGCTGGCCATAAAGTGGTCCCAGTTTGCCCTGAAGTCCTGGGAGGTTTACCCACTCCTCGTGAACCATCGGAATTAATCGGCAACAGGGTCATAAACAAGGATGGCATTAGCGTTGACGAGCAATTCCGCACCGGGGCAAAAGAAGCACTGACTATCGCTCTTGAAAACGGGGTTGACATGGCTATTCTTCAATCTCGCAGCCCCAGTTGTGGCGTCAACGAAGTGTATGACGGAACATTTACTGACACATTGATTCCTGGCCGCGGCATCTTTGCGCAGATGCTTGATGATGCAGGAATTAAGGTCATTGATGCTTCGTTTATTGCTGGTGCTTTAGCAGGGCCTTTTTTCATCAACCCTTGATTTGGTCGATTTGCAAATCTTACTCTTGCCTTTGATGGAAGGAGAACGTTGTTTATCCCTAGCTTGTAAAATTTCTCAGGCGCGTCTTTGAGCTCTTCCCAAACGCCTGGGGCAAGAACTCCAGCAACACTAGTGCCTCGTGGTTCCTCTTCGCGACACAGATTTTCAAGCCATCGCGTTTTACCACATTGTATGTCGCCCGTTAAAAGAAACAGCACGGTTCTTCCTGCATAAGACTATGTTTTTATCTTTACTTTCTAATTAATTTACTCTTCTTTAAGTTATTTCAGCGTTAATATCTCGCGTTTGGTTGTTTTGTCTGTGCTTGATTCTAGATTTTGAGCTATCCCACCGTTTTAGTTATTTCTCTCTCCCTATATTCCCTACATTCAAAGCTTGCCTCTATTGGTCTTGTTTCATTGCGTTTTGAACACGTAGTTTTCACCTATTCTTCAAGAGCACCGTTAAGACCTTGAGCCATCGCTTTTGCTACAACTTGAGCAATTTCATCGAATGGTGTGTCGTCGCCTGAATTGTACCAATACTCATATGTGTGGAACACTCCGCTCAGGATGTAGTGTGCATAGTAATTTGCATTTTTCAAAGGTTTTAATCCATGAAGCTTCCGCTCTTTGTTGATGATATCTTCCCACATGGGCTGAAAAATTGCTGTGACTCTCGCGACTGGATATTTGCTGACAAAAACTGGGTTAAAAAGGCGAGCCCGCCGATACATGTCACCGAGTTCTTTTGCTATCGCGTCAACATCTAGCGGGAGTTTTTCGAACAATCCGATTTTCTCAATTCTCTCTCTGGTCTTTTCTGCATGATCAAGTGTCATGGTGTCGAAAATGTCATCTACGGAACTAAAGTGCAAATAAAAAGTCTTACGATTGATGTTTGCCTCTCGTGCAATTGCACTCACTGTGATTTTTGAATATTCTGTGTTCAGCAGAAGGCGAGAGAGCGCATCTTCTATCGCTTTGCGTGTTTTTATTACGCGTCTGTCAACGTTCTTTTCTGGCTTTCTTTTTTTGTCTTCTTCTGTCATCTTTCCTTTAATCCTTTTGTTTTTTAAAGACTTAATGCCTAGGTGAGTAGCATCAGCTCAACCTAAACGACGAACTGCTCAATCACATTTGTTCTTATCATTACCTTTCTTGGACTTTAGTTCTTCTAACTCGCATATTGCTCCCTGCTCACATAGGTTTTTGCTTCATGACAATTTGTCACATTGTTTTCTTGGAACCCTCTCACCGAATAAATTAAGAAATAATCAACACATTAGTCATTGATGGTGATTATTCCTCAACTGTGTGATAACTGCCTATTGTCAAAGCTCGTATCTTCAATATTATTACTCATGTGGTGGAAAAACCACAGTTGTGTATTAGTTTTTACGACTGCTAAATTTGCAGTTGAAAGGAGGCAATGCGATGGCAGCATTGGATTCGGTTAAGCGTGCAGGGCTTAACAAAATGGTTGATTATTTGTTTGAGGACCCTGAGGAGCGCTTTCCTAAAGCTATGGAGATGGTTGATAAAATTGCACCTGAAGCTCTCTTCGCATCACAGCGTCTTGCATTCAAGAATGCTATCGCTCAGCACAATAACTGGTATCAACTTCTTTTAAAACTTGCCGATTTGAACCCTGAGATGAGCAATCGCATAATTAAGACCTTCATTGTTGATTCGAATCTCATGGTGTGGGGCGAACAGGAAAAAAATCGTGATAAATATAAATGCAACATTCCGTGGACTGTTTTGCTAGACCCAACGAGCGCTTGTAATCTTCATTGCACAGGTTGTTGGGCAGCAGAATATGGTCACAAGCTCAACTTGTCTTATGATGACATTAATTCAATCATCGAGCAGGCTAAGGCGCTCGGCACTCACGTGTTTATCTACACTGGTGGTGAGCCACTTGTGAGAAAGCACGATTTGATTAAAATTTGTGAAGCTCACCCCGATTGCGTATTCCTTTGTTTTACTAATGGAACACTCATTGATGAGGAGTTCTGCCAAGACATTATTCGAGTCGCCAACTTTGTCCCTGCAATTTCTGCGGAAGGTTTCGAAGAAGCAACTGATGCACGACGTGGAAAGGGAGTATTTAAGAAAGTTCAAGATGCAATGGAGCTTCTTCGCAAGCATAAACTCCCATTTGGCGTTTCTTGCTGCTACACTTCTCAAAACGCAAGTTCAATTGCAAGTGAAGAATATTTTGACTATCTGATTGATCAAGGTGCATTGTTTGCTTGGATTTTCTCGTTTATGCCTGTCGGATATGACACAACAGCTGATTTAATTCCAACAGCACAGCAGCTCAAGGACCTATACACTTTCGTGCGTAAAATGCGCGAATCAAAACCATTATTTACGCTTGATTTCCAGGATGATGGTGAATTCGTTGGCGGATGCATTGCTGGTGGTCGTCGTTATTTGCACATTAACGCTGCTGGTGACGTTGAGCCTTGCGTTTTTGCTCATTATTCAAATTGCAACATTCATGATGTTAGCCTTCTAGAGGCGCTTCAGTCTCCAATTTTTATGGAGTATTATTACGAGCAGCCATTTGATGGAAATTACCTGCGTCCTTGCCCAATTCTTGAAAACTCAGGTGCTCTTGCGGAGATGGTTAAACGCGCCGGTGCAAAATCTACAGATCTTCAGCACGAGGAATCAGCTGAACACCTTTGCGCTAAAACTAAGGCGTTTAGTGAGGAGTGGGCTCCAGTTGCAAAAGAACTTTGGGAGAATCCTCAAGATCCTTTGTTCGAAAAGAGACACGACAACAGACAAGGCATGGCAGACACCGACTTGCACAAGTTTGAACGCTTAGAAAAGGAAGGACGAGAGATTCATTATTGTGGAGGCTTAAAGTAGCTTTTGATAATTTGTGTTGTCCCTTTAAAATGATGTCAGACATAAATGAGTTACAAAAAATTTTTTAGGTTTGCATTTAGGCATTGTTCGTTGGGATTTTTGCGCAAAGGAATGAGCTAATAAATGGTTTCAATGATTTCTTTTTAGGATTTATATTTATTAGCGAGTTTCCAATAAATGCTATTTAATTTATAGTTTGTAAGAGATTTTTAGATTTTTGGCTGTGCTTTATTGAATTAGGAATTTAAAAATGACAGATTATTTATTTACCTCAGAATCAGTCACAGAAGGTCATCCTGACAAATTGTGCGATCAGGTCTCAGATGCCGTTCTTGACGCGATTTTACAGAAAGAAATTGAACTTGAGAAATCGGGTTACATAGCACCAAACGGCCACCCAGCAGATGTAACTAAGGTGCGCTGTGCTTGTGAAACGCTTGCTACCACTGGCACTGTTTTTGTTACAGGAGAAATTCGCACCCAGGCCTATGTCGATGTTGATGCAATCGTTCGTGACGTTGTCCGCTCTATTGGTTATGACCGTGCAAAATATGGTTTTGACTGCGACACATGTGGCGTTATCAACGCCATCCACAATCAAAGTCCCGACATTGCCCAAGGTGTTGATGAAAGTTGGGAAGCTCAACATGGAGAAGCTGCCGACATTAAAGACGAGATTGGCGCGGGCGATCAGGGAATGGTTTTTGGGTATGCTTGCAATGAAACAAGCACTCTCATGCCAATGCCAATTTTTTTGGCTCATCGACTTTCAGAAAGACTGACTAAAGTTCGCAAAGATGGAACATGCTCGTTCCTTCGTCCAGATGGTAAAACTCAAGTTTCTGTTCGTTATGTTGATGGCAAACCTTCTCAAGTTGAAAAGGTGCTTATTTCAACTCAGCATGATGAATCAGTTAGCCATGACGAACTAACGAAGAGTCTCATTGAGAACGTTATAAATCCAGTATTTGATGATGAAGGCGTAAAGGTTGCCGATAATTTGGAGATTTTCGTAAATCCAACTGGACGTTTTGTGATTGGTGGACCAATGGGCGACACAGGACTGACTGGTCGAAAGCTCATCGTTGACACCTATGGCGGCATGGGTCGTCACGGGGGTGGTGCTTTTTCTGGTAAAGACTGCACAAAGGTCGATCGCTCCGCTGCATATGCAGCTCGTTGGGTTGCTAAAAATGTCGTTGCAGCAGGCCTTGCCGACAGATGCGAAGTTCAAATTGCATATGCAATTGGAATGGCTCACCCGATGAGCATTATGGTTGAGACTTTTGGCACGAATCATGTTCCTGTCGCAGACATTGAGCAGGCTGTTAATGAGGTGTTTGATTTGCGACCAGCTGCAATTATTGAATCGCTTGATTTGCGTCGCCCGATTTATCGTTTAACGAGCAACTATGGTCACTTTGGCCGTGAGCTGCCAGAATTCACATGGGAAAAATGCGATAGAACCGATGAATTGAAACGCGCCTGCAATTTGATTTAAACAAAGCTAAACGATTGATGAACTAAATGCCGCAAGCCCCGATTGATGCGTTTCTCTCGGGGCTTTTTTATTGTAACTATAGTCCCGCTTGAGCAGGCGTCCGAATTATGCTACCTGCTCCACTTCCTGATATAAATGTTGACTTTAACTGCGTGTAGATGTGGGAGATGCACACTCATTATTCGTTACTGCAAGTTGAAATTGAGGATGTTAGAAAAACTAATTGCGGTAATTTTAGAATTAAATTTGATTATTTTCACTCCTGTTGATAAAGACTAAGGACAGTAGTGGAAATGTGGATGTGTAGACAGCGGGTCCTTGTTCTCTTCTATAGTCCACGGAAAAAAGTAGCAGTCGCTTTCCGGATTGTAGTGTTGGCTTCTTTGTATAAAAGGTATGTTGGAACTTTGCCGCGTCGAACATAAACAGTTGTAATTTCGCCATCTAGACCAGCCTCCATGCCATCAACATAAACGGCAGGGATTCTTTTTACCTGGTTGTTTTTGTCAAGCACTAGCTTTAGCTGGACGATGTCATTCTCGTTTGTGAGGATTGTGCGAGCCGAAATTGTGTGACTTGCGAGTGGTTGTACGATTAGCCCTCGAAAAGAAGGTGCAACAATTGGCCCACCTGCTGCAAGGCTGTAGGCAGTGGAACCTGTGGCTGTTGCAATAATCATTCCGTCACCTTTAAAGCGACCGACAGCAGCTCCCGAAATGTCGAGCATCATGTCGAGCATAATCCCTGAGCCGCCACGAGTGATTGCAACTTCGTTTAGTGCAAAAAAGGAAGGACGTGTTTTTTGTGTGCCTTCTGCTACCCAGTCGGTTTCGTTTTCGCAGATGATGTCGCATTGAAGATTCGTGCGCCTCTCTTCCACTAGCTCACCTGCTAAAGCCATTGACGTGAGCTCAATGAGGTTGTCGTTAACATCGTTTGCCAAAAAGCCAAGGTTTCCCAAGTTGATGCCAAGGATCGGAACATCTTTGCCTGTCAAAATTCTTGCTGTGCGCAAAATTGTTCCATCGCCTCCAAGCGTGATTACAAGATCAACTTCATCATTTTCGACGCACTCAGGAACTGTTTCATATGTGATTGGGTCATCCCAAACTAGTCTGTCAACATTAACAGTTTCGGTTTGGACTCCTTGAGCCTGAAGATAGGCAACAAGCATCGCGCATTTATCAATTGCCCCTGGTTTTGAATTGCTAATTGCGATTAATGTTCGCACCTTGGCTCCTTTATTTACCCCCTCATGAATTCGTTAGTCATTATACCTTGCATGATTGTTAACTGTTGATTAAAACGCCAGTGTCGTGGGCCGTTTGTCGTCGCATCTTAGCCCGTGCAATGGCTGTTTGATATGATATGCGCGGTTTATAAATTAAGGAGAAGGAAACAATGGAAGGTTTTGATTTGATTTCCACGGGGGCTTGGTCGCTCATCCCGCCAATTTTGGCGCTTGGTCTCGCTCTCATTACAAAAGAAGTTTATTCTTCTTTGACTGTTGGCGTTCTTTCAGGAATGCTCATTTATCAATTCACTCTCAACGGAGTCGGCGTCAAACAGGTTATCGATTCGGTTGTGATGGTCCCTCAAATGATGGCCGAACAAATAGGAGGAAATGGAGGCCTCATATTATTCATGGCCTTACTTGGCGCACTCACCGTCGTAATAGCGATTGCAGGCGGTTCTCGTGCCTATGCAGAATGGGTCACAAAACATGTTAAAAGTCCTCGAATGGCTCTTGTTTTAACGACACTACTTGGCATTTTCATCTTCGTTGACGACTACTTTAACTGCTTGACTGTTGGTGCTGTCATGCGTCCTGTTACCGACAAGTTCAACATCTCTCGCGAAAAGCTCTCGTGGATTATTGACTCAATGGCTGCTCCAGTTTGCATCATTGCTCCTGTTTCATCATGGGCCGTGGCTGTTGCAGGCTATCTTGGAGAAGGTGGATTCAATTCGTTTGTCGCTTCCATTCCATATAACTTCTATGCGTTGCTCACGATTTTCTTCGTGCTGTTTATGTGCATTTCGAAGTTTGACTATGGTCCAATGGCAAAGGCCGAGGCGCTTTCTCAAGGCGTTTTAAATAAAGTGCAAATTCCTGGCAAAGGCACAGTTTTGGAAGCTTCATCTTCTAAGGCAGTTGGAAAAGACCCTGAAGATCTCGATAAAGAAAATCCTGACTTGCCAACTTTTGTTGCTGAGCTTGATGAAGTTGAGGCAACGGCACAATCTGAACTAATGGAATACAAAGGAATTAAAATTTCGGAAAAAGGCAGAGTGTTCGATCTTGTAATTCCAATTCTTGTTCTTGTTGTTTTCTCAATTCTGGGAATGATTTATGTAGGAGGATTCTTCGAGGGAGTCGATTTTGCAACTGCTCTGGGTGAAAGCCCAACGACTGGTCTTTGCATTGGTGCGTTTGTCGCCATTGCTGTAGCGGCTGCAATGTTCTTACCGAGAAAACTGATGAATCTCGACATTTTTGTTCAGGGAATTTGTGAAGGCGTTCGTTCGATGGTTGGAGCAATCATGATTCTCGTTCTTGCTTGGAGCCTCGGTGGATGCTGCCGTTATCTTTTGGGCACTGGTGAATTTGTTGCTGAATGCCTCAATGGTTTTGGTCAAAGCTTGCAAATTCTGCCACTAATCTTGTTCCTTGTGAGCGCAGCTATTGGTTTTGCAATGGGAACAAGCTGGGGAACAATTGCTCTCATTATTCCAATCGTTGTTGGTGTTTATGCTCCAGAAGACCCTCTCTTCCTCGTTGGCGTTGGCTCAACACTTGCTGGTGCAGTTTATGGCGACCACATATCACCAATTTCAGATACGACAATTCTTTCGTCGACGGGTGCGCAGTGTAATCACCTGCGGCATGTCGCTACGCAAATTCCATATGCAACACTTGTAATGATTGTTTGTGCTGTTTGCTATGCAATTGCAGGATTTACCGCTAATCCTTGGATTTCACTTGCAGTTGGCGTTGTTTTAATTGTCATTGGTGCAACGGTTCTCAACAAAGTCCAAGGTATAGCCACTCTCAAGAAGAAGGGTTCAGTTAAGGCATAGCTTTCGGAGGAATGGTTGTGTTAGCTTTACCTAAGTTAGAAAAGTTTAATTCGTGCGGCATAGAGTTTTTTACTGACAATGCCCTATATAGTGACACTGGCATTCGCATTGCATTTTCAACTCGCGTTGGTGGTGCAAGCGAAGGTCAGTGGGAGTCTCTAAATCTTGGCAGCCATGTGGAAGACAACATTAGTGATGTGATGGAGAACAGGGAGCTTTTGCTAAAGGCTCTCTGTTCCTTTAATTCCAAGACTGGCTTGTCGTCAGGTTCTGATGAAACTGACACTCCTAACTATCATCCTGTCATCACGAATCCACGTCAGGTGCATGGCGACACAGTTTTTTTAGTGAATTCTAAAGACCAAATTTTTGATGGGGAAGTAGGTGACGGGGTAGTGTGCAACTGTAAAGAAATAGCTCCACTACTCTGCTTTGCTGACTGCGCGCCTGTCATTTTAGCTGCAAATGATGGCGCCTTTGCAGTCGTTCATGCTGGCTGGCGCGGTGTTGTAAATAAAATTTCTGCCAAAGTTTTTTCAATGTTGGTTGACAAATGCGGGTGTGAACCAGGTGAAATAAATGCCTATGTGGGAGCGCACATTCGCCAATGCTGTTTTGAAGTTGGCGATGAAGTTGCTGCAATTTTCCGCAAAACTTTTGGTGAAAATGTGTTCTGCACAAATGGCGATAAGTTTAATGTTTCGATGTCGGCTGCTTTGAAAATGCAGCTTATGGCGGTTGGTTTAAAAGAAGAACGCTTTTGCGACTTGGGGCTTTGCACAAAATGCAATGAAGACCTATTCTATTCATATCGTGCAACTGATGGTAAATGTGGAAGGCACGGTGCAATAGCTTTTAGATAGGAGTTCTTATGCTGACCAACTTTGCATCAATCAATAAACAGCTCGCAGAACAGGCGAAATCTTGCGGGAGAAATCCAAACGAAGTTACATTGATTGCAGTTTCTAAAACAGTTGGACTCCAAGAGGTTGAATCGGCCATCAACGAGGGTGCTCATGATTTTGGTGAAAACAGACCTGAAGAACTTGTCCGCAAATCGCGAGCATTCCCAAATGAAAACTGGCATTTTATTGGAAACATTCAATCTCGTCAAATCAAAAACATTGTGCTTCACGCTTGCATGATTCATTCTCTTTTCAAATTTGAACATGCCGAAAAAATCGATCGCGTTGCCAAAGAAATCGGAAAAATCCAAAAGGTTTTAATTGAAGTTAATGTTTCGGGAGAAGCATCTAAATCGGGTGTACATTCTGGCGATTTGCCAGAATTTCTAAAAGCTTGCAAAGACTTAGAGAACATTTCAATTTGCGGACTTATGACGATGGCTCCAATTGAAGATGCTGCCCATGCCAACCTGCCTTCTGCGCTTGAAGTGTTTAGGTCGGCACATGATTTGCTTGAAGCCAATCGAGATCAGGCGGGCAGTCAATTTTGCGAGTTTTCTGCTGGGATGACAAACGACTGGCCGGATGCTGTTAAATGCGGGTCTACATTCATTAGAGTAGGAAGGGCTATTTTTGACCCAGATATGTTCTAGAAATCGGGGTTAATGCTAGAATCTATCTAACTTCTCTAACATTTTTAAGCGAGGCAAATTCATGGCAAGTTTTAAGGAATTTTGCGCAAATGCGAAATCAAAATTAGCTGGCACTCCTGCTCCTGAAGTTGAGGATGAGTCAGAAGAAGAAGTCTATGAAGAAGATAGTGACGCATATTACGAAGCACAAAACGAAGCTGTAGCACCAATTGAGCGAACAGTTTCTCAATATGAAAGAGATGCATCTCGCCCTGCACATGCAAGTGCTCACAGGTCTAGCGGTTTAGATTCACTTTTTACTTCTACTGCTGAAAAACCTGCGGTTACAAGCGCTTCAGAAACTGCACCCATTTCTCCAATTGAGTTAGCAGATGCCGACATGATGCCTAGCCGTGAACGCTCTTATGTTGGAGCATCTCCAGTTGCGTCGAGGTCTCGGCAAGTTGCCGTTATTAACCCTGACACCTATGAAGAAGCTGAGTTTGTAACTAAAGCTTTGAGAGATAAAGACGTTGTTGTTATTGACCTTCGCGGAGTTGATCAAGGGCTTTCGCGACGTTTTTTAGATTTTTCATTTGGTGCGACTTCTGCACTGAATGGCAAAGTTGACATGCTTGAAAACAGGGTTTACACAATTTCTGTTGGAGAGCCAATTACGCAAAGTGAAATTGAACGAATAAAAAGGGACGGTTTAATTTAGAAAATGATCACACTTATATTAACGAGACTCATTGAGCTCTATATTCTTGTCATTTTTATCTATGTTTTAATGAGCTGGATTCCTCAAATGACAGGATGGATTTATGAACTCTATTCTGTGCTTGGAAAAATTTGTGACCCCTATCTAAATCTCTTTAAAAAAGTCATTCCGGCCGCCGGGCCAGTTGACTTTTCGCCAATGGTGGCAGTTCTCGGCCTCATTGTTTTAGAGTGGATAATTAGAATCATTCTTTAACACTTGCTTTCTTAATGAACTAGATTCTAGATGTTTTAGGGTTTTAGGTTTTTAACAACAATTTTTAAGGATGACTAACTTGTCTCTCAGTGATTTTATGGGGACCGAGCAAAAGCTTCTGAGCGTTATTCTTTTGCTAGCTTGAGCGCGATTTATCTATAGAAGGGAGTCCATGTGGCTTTTGTGCATTTACACAATCACAGCGAATATTCATCGCTTGATGGCATTACACATGTGAAAGACATGGTTGCCCGTGCTGCAGAGCTTGGAATGCCAGCAATTGCTTTGACTGACCATGGAGTAATGGGAGGTTGCGTCGAGCTTTGCGATGAGTGCGCGGCAATCGAGAAAAAGACTGGTAAAAAAGTAAAACCGATCTATGGTTGCGAGATCTACATGGTTGCCGAAGATGAGGTGAAGCGCTCTCGTTCTCAAAAACGTTATCACTTGATTCTTCTTGCAAAGACCACGCAAGGCTATCACAACTTGCTAAAACTTGTTAGCGAATCCCACGTGGAGAATTTCTATGCAAAGCCTCTTTGCACTCAGGCTATGCTTGAAAAATATGCCGAAGGCCTCATTTGCTCCTCAGCTTGCATGGCAGGAATTATCCCAAAATGTTTGGATGAGGGCGACTTTGAAGGTGCTTGTGAGTGGGCAAAAAAGCTTGCTAGCTATTTTGAGCCTGGCGATTTTTACATAGAGCTGCAAGATGCGGGCTACATAACTAATCGAGGACATTCACAGCGCTGGTTAAACGAACAGCTTGTTAAAGTTGCAAATGCATGTGGGTTCAAAACGATAGCCACTAACGATTTTCACTTTCTTTTGCGTGAAGATGCGCGAGCTCAAGACATAATAAGGTGCATTGGGCAAAATAAGCTTGTTTCCGACACAAACCGCATGATATATTCGCATGAATCCTACATGAAAACTGAAGAAGAAATGCGCGAGGCACTTGCTGGCTTTGAAGAGGCGTGTGACAACACTATTGAAGTCGCAGAAAAATGCAACGTTGAAATTGAGCGCGAGAGCATTTTGCCAGTGTTTCCTGTGCCTGAGGGCTACACGACTGAGTCCTATTTCCGTCATCAAATCGAGGTTGGACTTGTTCGTCGCTATGGCGAAAACATTCCAAAAGAAGTTCAAGATCGTTATGAATATGAGGCAAGTGTCATCATTCAGCAGGGATTTCCTGCCTATTTCTTGATTGTTCAAGAATACATTCAGTGGGCGCGCGACCATGGGATTGGCGTTGGACCTGGTCGTGGCAGCGCGGCGGGTTCTTTGGTTGCATATGCTATGGGTATTACAGACCTTGATCCTTTGCAAAACGGTTTGCTCTTTGAACGTTTTTTGAGTCCAGAGCGAGTTGAGATGCCTGATATCGATGTTGACTTCGATGATGAGCGTCGTGAAGAGGTTCGACAGCACATTCGTGAGTTCTATGGAGAAGAGCGTGTTTCAGGCGTTATTACCTATGGCCGAATTGCTGCAAAAAATGCGGTGCGTGATGCTGCCAGAGTTTTGGGATATCCCTATTCTACAGGTGATCAAATTGCAAAACTCATTGGCACTGAAATTGGCATAACAATCGACAAGGCTCTTGAATCAAACAGCGACCTGGCTGCTTTATACGAATCTGATTCTGCTGCAAAGGAGACGATTGATGCCGCCCGCTCAATTGAAGGAATTATTCGAAATGAGGGGGTTCATGCGTGCGCGACGATTATATGTCGCGACCCAATGAGCGACCATGTCCCAATGAAGCGTGACACTAAGGGTGGCGCTATCATCACTCAATATGACGGACACTACACGCCTGAACTTGGCCTTTTGAAGATGGACTTTTTGGGCCTTCGCACGCTTGGTGTTTTGTCGAGAGCCTGCAAAAACATTTACAAACGAACGGGAATTCAAATCATTCCGGAAGAAATCCCAATTGATGATGAGGGAGCTTTTGAGTTTTTAAGAAACGGAAACATGGATGGTCTTTTTCAGGTTGAAAGTGCTCTTTATGTTCAGCTGTTTCATCGCTTGCCACCTCGTCGTTTCTCTGACATCGTTGCTTCAATTGCGCTAAACCGCCCGGGCCCTTTGGAATCAGGCATGGTTGATGACTATGTCAACGTAGCAAACGGAAAAGTGCCTGTTCATTATTATGACGATCGTTTGCGTCCAATTTTGGAAGAGACATATGGCACGATTGTCTATCAAGAGCAAATCATGCAGATATCCATGGCTATGAGCGGCTTTTCTGCTGGCAAGGCTGACAAGTTGCGTAAAGCAATGGGTAAGAAAAAACTTGACGTTATGAAAGAGCTCCAGAATGACTGGAATGATGGTGCTGTTGCAAATGGCTTCTCTCTAGAGATTGCAAAGCAAATTTGGAAAGACGCTGAGAAGTTCGCTAAATATGCGTTTAACAAATCACACAGTGCATGCTATGCGATGCTTGTCATGAGAACCGCCTATTTAAAGGCGCATTACCCCTATGACTACATGGCTGCTGTTCTTTCGTCCTACATGGGTAACACCGACAAGTTGATTAAATACATATCATCATGCAATCATAACGACATCCCAGTTTTGCCTCCAGACATTAATTCTTCTAATGTTGAATTCACACCAGTTGAAGGCGGTGTGCGATTTGGTCTCATGGGAGTTCGTGGTGTTGGCAAAGCAGTTGCACTTGGAATCATTGCTGAGCGTGAAGAAAATGGTCCATATTCTTCGCTCCATGATCTTCTTCGTCGTGTTGATGCATCGCTTTGGAATAAAAAGTCAATAGAAGCTCTAATTAAAGGCGGAGCATTTGACTCTACTGGATACACGCGCAAACAACTAAACGATTTGATTTACAACACTTCTCTGCTTGAAGACGAAACAAGAGCCCAGCGAGACAAGGCTTCAGGTCAAACTTCTATTTTTGAAACAGAAGTTTTAGAAGAAGACACAACAATTTCTGTCCCCGATCCAGATGGAATAGAGTGGGATCGAAATGTTAAAAACAACTTTGAAAAAGAAGTGATGGGGATGTATGTCTCTGATCATCCACTAGCTAATCATGAAGATGAGATTTCTAAAATCACACCCTACACAATGACTGGTTTAAAAGAACGCGAAAAAGGCATTAAACAGGGAACTTTTGTTGGAATGATATCTGAGTTAAACATTAGGACCTACAGAAGTAAAAAAACTAACAAAGAAGCTCGAATGTGCAATTTCGAGCTCGAAGACACAACAGGTAGTGTTGCTTGCGTTTGCTTCAATGTTGATCAGTTCTTTGATGTTTTGCATGATGACGCAATTGTTCAATTAAAGGGACGTTTTGATAAAAGCGAAAGAGGGGACCAAATCCTCGTAAACGAGGTCGCTTCTCTTATTTTTAAAAATGACGCAGATCCTGTGGTCGGAAAAGAGAAGCCGCCGATTATTGAAGTGCATTTGAATGAGAACGAGTTTTCAAGGACAGCTTGTGATTCTTTAATTAGGATAATTAAAGACTACCCAGGTGTTGACAGGTTCAAAATAATACTCAACACGAATTCTGGCAAGAAGCTAGAGACATATCTTCCAGTGTTAATTAACGCTGCCGATGCGGGATTAAAATCAAAGTTAAACGATCTTTTTGGAAGACAAGTTGCATAACTACAAATTAAAAGTTGCCTACAATGGAGCGCCTTTTTGTGGATTCGCGAGACAACCTGGGCAGTTGACCGTTCAGGGAGATCTTGAGCGCGCGCTAAAAATCGCGCTTCGCTGCGATGTGGAAACAGTGTGCGCGGGACGAACTGATGCAGGTGTGCATGCTTTGGGTCAGGTTGTAAACTTCCTTTGTGAAGACGAGGGCCTTGCCAACAGGTCGTTTCTTAGTTCTCTAAACGCATTGACTCACGAGCAAATTTCAATTTCAGAAGTTGTGGAGGTTGATGCTGATTTTTCTTCGCGTTTTAGCGCTGTTTCGCGTGAATATCACTATTACATTTGCAACTCTGAAACACCACCAATTTTTGTAAAAGATTTTTCATGGCACATTGCAAAGCCGTTGAACATTGACGCTATGTTTGAAGCAAGTCGTCATTTAATTGGTGAGCACGATTTCAAGAGTTTCTGCATGGCAGTGAGCGCTGTTGACAAAACAACTATGCGTTGCGTGAATGAAATTTCGTTTTCTGAAGAAAAAGTTTTTGGAGAAAAATTGCTCTGCATAAAAGTTGTTGGTAATGCATTTTTGCACTCGATGGTGCGCACAATCGTTGGAACTCTTGCTAATGTTGGAAAAGGAAAAAGAAACCCCTTTTGGGTTGCTGACGTTTTGGCAGCCTGTGATCGTCAAGCAGCAGGAGAAAATGCACCATCTAAAGGCCTAGTTTTTTGGAATGTTAATTATTAGGCGCGCTAGCAATAGAGCAATTAGGGCTTTTAGATTCTTTCAAACATTTTGTTTTGCTTGATTCAATTTTTAATCGTCTTTGAGTTCAATTCATTTAGTTCTGGTTCATAAAAATAGCTCTTTTCCGGCCCAATCATAATTTCTATAATTTGAGAAATTTTGCGAAAGTGGATGTTTTATTATTTGGACACGGGAATTTGGCTTTACCGAAAATCTTTAAAAGTATGTTAAATGGTGATGAAGTCGCTATAATTAGCGTTTCGCGTGTATTTTTATGAGGGAGATTAATATGACGGTAGACAGAGGGGAAGATTTGACAGCTAGGTCAAGTTGGACAGGCAAGGCTGCTTTTGTTCTTGCTGCGGCTGCAAGTGCGGTCGGTTTGGGTAACATTTGGAGATTCCCATATTTAGCTGCTAAATATGGCGGTGGAACATTTTTGCTTGTTTATGTCCTCTTGCTCTTTACTTTTGGCGTCTCGCTTCTTTTGCTTGAGACAGCTTTGGGCAGAAAAACTGGGAAGTCGGCAATTGCTGCATTTAAGGCCTATGGTAAGAAATATGCCTTTATTGGAGTGCTAGCTTCGGCGGTTCCTTTCATCATCACATGTTATTACTGCGTTATTGGTGGTTGGGTTACAAAATATGCTGCCACCTATCTTTCGGGCGGAGGACACATTTTGGCGGCAGATGCTGCCGGAGCATTCACCAGCTTCATCACTTCGCCAGTTGAATCATTTGCATGGGCGTTTTTGTTTGTCGGCTGCGTTGTGTTGATTGTGGCGCTTGGAGTTGAAAAGGGAATTGAGAAGTCAAATCTTGTTATGATGCCTCTGCTCGTTGTTATCGCTATTGGCATTGCTATCTTTTCAATAATGCAACCTGGTGCTAATGAAGGCGCTCTCTACTACCTCGTGCCTGATCTTTCAAAAATTTCACCAGAATTATTGATTGCAGCTCTGGGGCAGCTGTTCTATTCGATGAGCCTTGCAATGGGCATCATGATTACCTATGGTTCATATGCAAAAAAGAACTCTTCTTTGACAAGCTCAACTGTTCAAATTGCAGGCTTCGACTTTGGAATTTCTTTCTTTGCGGGCCTAATGATCATCCCTGCAGCGTTCGCTAGTTTGGGCGGAGGCGATGCAATTGCAGCAAAAGCAGGTCCGTCATTGATGTTTATCACTTTGCCAGAGGTTTTTGACAAGATGGGTTCATTTGGCGGCATCATTGGAGCATTATTCTTTGTGCTTGTATTCTTTGCCGCTCTCACCAGTGCCATTTCTTTGACCGAAACACTTGTTTCAATCATTTGTGACGCTACAGGTTGCAAGAGAAAAAAAGCAATTATCTCTGTCATTATTTACTTTGCAATTACTGTCACTCTTGTAAACCTTGGATACAACAAACTTGACTTCATTCAGCCACTTGGCGAAGGAACCTCGCTTCTCGATTTCTTTGATTTCTTGAGCAACACTGTGATGATGCCAATCGTTGCAATTCTCACATGTGTGTTTGTTGGTTGGGTAATCAAGCCTAAGGAAATCATAGATGAAGTTCGCATTTCTTCTAAGTTCCGTTTAGCTGGTGCATGGTCAGTAATGATTAAATATGTTTGCCCAATTCTCATTGCTGTCATTCTCATTTCCTACACAGCTGCTCAGTTCGGTGTGATTACGATTTAGTTTTCTATAACTTTTTCTCGTGTTGAGTTGAGTCAATCAAAAACTTGGATTGTTTAATAAAAGGCGTCGTTCGACCTCGGCGCCTTTTATTTATGGCTCTTTTTATTTGTTCTAAAATTGAATAAAAAAATATTTGAATCTAGGGAGTTTTATGTCATTATCAATCGGAATTGTTGGTCTTCCAAATGTGGGTAAGTCAACGCTTTTCACTGCCTTAACTAACAAAGGTGGTCTGGCTGCAAACTATCCTTTTGCAACTATTGAACCAAACGTTGGCATGGTGCCTGTTCCCGACAAGCGTCTAGCCAGGCTTGCTGAAATTGATCATCCGGCCCAAATCGTGCCAGCTATGGTTGAGTTTGTAGACATCGCAGGTCTTGTTGCTGGTGCTTCTCAAGGCGAGGGACTTGGTAACCAGTTTTTGGCAAACATTCGTGAATGCGATGCGATTTGTGAGATTGTACGCTACTTTAGTGACCCTGATGTTATTCATGTTTCGGGCAAAGTTGACGCTGAATGCGATGTTGAAACAATTAAGACTGAGCTAATTCTTGCTGACATTGCAACTATTGAAAAAGCAATGCCGCGAATTGAGAAGGAAGCAAAGCGTGATAAAGAAAAGGCGAAAAAGCTCGATGTTATGAAGCGTGCCTTTGACGCACTAAACGATGGGCATCGAGTGAGAACAATTGGGCTCACAGACGAAGAGGCTGCCGAACTTTATGATTTACATTTGCTAACCATGAAACCTTTTTTGTATGTCGCAAACGTTGACGAAGATCAACTTAATTCCGACCTTGGAACAATTGATGGTTTAACTCCTGTAAAGATTTCAGCAAAAGTTGAAAGCGAACTCATTGATTTAGAAGAAGATGAGCGAGAAGAATATCTAGAAGAGCTTGGCATTGAGGAAAGCGGGCTTGAGCGTTTGGTACGAGAGACCTATCATCTTCTTGGTCTTCAGTCCTATTTCACGAGTGGAGAGAAGGAAACGCGCGCCTGGACCATCCACATTGGTGACACGGCTCCCAAGGCAGCGGGCGTTATTCATTCCGATTTTGAACGCGGTTTTATTAAGGCTGAAACTGCATCATATGATGATTATGTTGCCTTGAATGGCGAAGCTGGTTGCCGTGCAGCTGGAAAGCTTCGTCAAGAAGGCAAGGACTACATTGTGCAAGATGGAGACATCATAACGTTTAAATTCAACGTTTAGGAGTTTCTTCGCATTTTGAGCGTGTGATACAATTTAGCAGTTAAAAGCAAAAATCAAGGTAATTCGAATAACGAGAGGGCTAACATGTCAGGACATTCAAAGTGGGCGACCACGAAACACAGAAAAGCAGCTCAAGACTCAAAGCGCTCAGCTCTTTTCTCTAAACTTTGCAGAAACATTACTGTAGCAGCAAAAGAAGGCGGCGATCCAAATCCCGAGAACAATGCATCTTTGGCCGCTGCTATTGATAAAGCTAAAGGATATTCACTTCCTAAGGACAAAATTAAAACTGCAATTGATAAAGCTTTTGGTTCTGGGAAAGATGCTGCAAACTACAAAACTGTAGTTTATGAGGGATATGGGCCAGCAGGAGTTGCTGTCTATTGTGAGGCTTTGACCGACAACGTAAACAGAACTGCGGCTGACGTTCGCAGCACCTTCTCACATGCTGGTGGTAACCTTGGCACAAGCGGAAGCGTTGCGTTTCAATTTGAGAGCAAGGGTCAAATTCTTGTTCCAAAGCAAATTGAAGGCGGCAAAAAAGAGGGCATGATTTCAAATGGCGCTGCTGGAGATGAAGATGAGTTCATGCTTGCTGTTGCTGATGCAGGCGGCGACGATTATGAGGATGCTGACGAAGAGTGGATTGTATACACTCCTGCAACCGATTTAAACACAGTGAAGAAAAGCCTCATCGAGCAGGGTATTGAGCTAAAAGGTGCTGAGCTCACAATGATTCCAACTAACCCAACAGAGGTAACTCTGTCTGATGCTAAAAAGGTCATGCGATTGATTGACAAGCTTGAGGAACTCGAAGACTTGCAAAACGTCTATCACACAGCAAATATCACCGATGAGATTGCAGAACAGCTCGACGAAGACTAGCTCATAGCGCTGATTATTTATTATCTAGAAACTAAAAGCCCCTCGATGAGGGGCTTTTCTCGTTAGCTAAATGTTCGCTTTTGCAGCTAGAGTAGGCTTAAAACCTATGCGGCATTTTCACTTTCTTCTGCCGCCATTTTTGTTGCCACGACAAGCACACGCATAGCTTGGCGCAACTCTTCAACTATTGGCATTGAAGGCGCAATTCTAATGTTTTGGTCATAGGGATCGCTGCAGAACGGATATGTTGATCCTGCTTCTGTGAACTTAACGCCAAGCTCTTCGGCAATTTCTACAACACGTTTTGCTGTGCCTGGTTTGCAATTGAAACTCACGAAGTAGCCACCTTTAGGGTTAGTCCAGCTTGCATAATCAACATCACCTAGACCTTCCTGGAGAACTTCTTGAACTGTTTCGAACTTCGGTCTTAATTCCACGGCATGCTTCTGCATGTGCTCAAGCACACCTTTTTTGTTTTTCAAAAATGTGGCGTGTCTCATTTGGTTAATTTTGTCGCTTCCAATCATCTGTGCGAACAAGTGTTCTTTTGCTTCGCGAATGTTTTGTTCACTTGATGCGAAAGCTGCAATTGCCGAACCAGGGAATGTGACCTTTGACAGTGAAGCAAATTTAAAATATCTGTCGGGGTTTCCTGCCTCGCGACAACATTTCCCAATGTCTAACACGTGGTCTTGGTTTTCTGGTTCATCATATAGATGATGAACAGCATATGCGTTATCCCAAAAGATTGTAAAATCAGGCGCAGCAACTTTCATGTTTGCTAAACGGCGAACAGTTTCATCAGAAAAAGTAATTCCCGTTGGGTTTTGATATTGTGGAACTACCCAAATGCCCTTGATGCTTGGGTCTTCGGCCACAAGTTTTTCAACTGTGTCCATGTCAGGTCCTGTTTCGAGCAACTTGACAGTAATCATGTCGATGTCAAAGGCTTCACAAATTGTGAAATGACGATCATAGCCTGGGGATGGACACAAAAACTTCACATGGTTGAGTTTTTGCCATGGGACATTTCCGCGAACACCATATTGAATTGCTCTTTGTACGCTCTCGTACATTAATTGCAAACTTGAACTGCCAACTACAAGTGTGTTTTGAGCGTCTTCTTCGAGAATCTCGCCCATAAGTTGTCGAGCTTCTGTAATGCCTGGAATCAAGCCATAATTTCTAACATCTACGCCATCGATTCCAGTGTATGAAAAATCGATGTTGAGCAAGCGCTCTGACAAAGCAAGCTGTCTTGCGCTTGGTCTGCCACGTGTCATGTCAATGTTTAAATTTAGTGCTTTTAATTCCTCGTACTCTTTTTGAAGCTCATCCATACTTACCTCAATCCTTCTTTATGTGCGAAGCAGTTACCCTAATATCTCTGTTTTAACTGCTAAAATAAACGTTTGTGCGTTACTAAAACTTTATTAACCAACTTATTATATACCGCCTAAATTGCGGTCATCGGGAGAGAAATGTTCACATCTGACTTTTGGATGCTTTTTGCCATCCTTGCCTATTTTATTGTCGTTTTAACTATTGGTTTTGTTTACGCTAAACGCGCAAATTCATCGACCGATGAATACTTTTTGGGTGGCAGAAAAGTTGGTCCGTGGCTCACAGCCCTTTCGGCAGAAGCATCTGACATGTCAGGTTATTTGCTCATGGGAATTCCTGGTCTTGCCTATTTCACGGGCCTAGCCGATGCTGGCTGGACAATCATTGGTTTGGCTGTTGGAACTTGGGCAAACTGGCATTTTGTTGCAAAAAGATTGCGCAAATATTCTGTGAAGGCGAGTGACGCAATCACATTGCCTGATTTTTATGCACGTCGCGTTCATGATGATAAAAACGTTGTTTCAACTATAGCTGCCTTAATTATTTTGTTGTTCTTTTGTGTGTATGTTGGAAGCTGTTTTGTCACGTGCGGAAAGCTCTTTCACACACTTTTTGGTCTCGACTATATGACCATGATGGCCCTCGGCGCAATCATCGTTTTCCTCTACACTTTGGTTGGTGGCTATTTGAGTGTTGTTGCGACCGACTTTGTCCAAGGATGTCTCATGTTTTTTGCTCTTGCAGTCGTTGTTGTGGGTTCTATTACACTTGGAGCTGGAGTTGATCATGTTGCGACTTTTCTCTCTGACATTCCTGGCTATTTAACACTTGCAGCTAGCGCCGTTCCAACCCTTGGCGCAGATGGCAATCAGCTCATCGAAAATGGGAGCCCCGTGTTTGGTGTTCCTACAGAAATGTCGGTGCTCACCATAGTTTCCTATCTTGCTTGGGGACTTGGATATTTTGGAATGCCTCATGTCCTCGTTCGCTTCATGGGAATTCGTGATGCGGAAGAAGTTCGCAAAAGCAAATACATCGCAGTTGTTTGGGTGGTCGTAAGCATGATTTGCGCAATATCTATTGGTCTAATTGGCAGGGCTGTGATTCCTACTGAGTTCTTAACTAATTCCGCAGCTGAAAATGTGTTTATTGTTTTAGCAAAAATGCTCTTGCCTGGCTTTATGTGTGGTGTTGTAGTTTCGGGCATTTTGGCGGCTTCAATGTCGTCAGCTTCAAGCTATCTTTTGATTTCTGGTTCATCGGTTGCAGAAGACATTTTTCGCGGTGTGTTCAAAAAAGACGCAACTGACAATCAAGTCATGGTCGTCTCTCGCATCGTATTGATTTGTGTGTTCTTGCTTGGAATATTAATCGCATCTGACGAAAACTCTGTCATTTTTAAGGTAGTTTCGTTTGCATGGGCTGGACTCGGCGCATCTTTTGGTCCTCTCACCCTTTGTAGTCTTTATTGGAAGCGATTAAATAAACAAGGTGCGATAGCAGGCATGCTTGCGGGAGGAATTTCAGTTATCGTTTGGAAATATCTCCTGTCTCCTTTGGGGGGAGTTTTTGGAATCTATGAACTGTTACCTTGCTTCTTGATTGCACTTGCAGCGATTATTATTGTTTCGTTGTTGACCCCTGAACCCGAAGAAACAATCTGCTATGAGTTTGATCACTACATGGACGATGAACCTAAGCTAAAGCAAGAAACGATTTATGACATTGCTTAATAATTTTGCTTTTTAAATTAGAGATTGGTATTTAAATGATTGACTGCAAAAAGCTTGGAATTATGGGAGCACTTAATGAAGAGGTTCAGACAGTCATTAATTCTTGCAACATTAAATGCACTGAAAATGCTTTGGGAACTTGCTTTTATGAAGGAAGTTTGGGAGACGCAAACGTTGTTGTTGTGCGATGTGGAGTGGGAAAAGTTAACTCTGCAATCGCAGCACAGCGCTTGATTGATGTTTGTGGCTGCGATGCAATCATAAACATTGGAGTAGCAGGCTCAATCAATAACACTGTTAGAAAAAACCATGTTGTTCTTTCTACTGAGTTGCTTGAACATGACATGGATGCCCTTGAGGGTGCAGGCATTATTCCAAGAATGGATTCTTCTGTTTTTGTCTCCGACGATTGTTTGTTGGAAGAGGCTAGGGCAGCTTGCGAAAAAGTTGTCGCCCCAGGGTGCTTTCATTTGGGAAAGATTGTTTCGGGTGATCAATTTATCAATTCTAGCGAGAAAAAGAAGTGGCTTGAATCTACCTTCGGTGCACTTTGCGCAGAAATGGAAGGGGCCGCTATTGCGCACACTTGCACTTTAAATAATGTCCCGTTTCTGATCATGCGCTCGATTAGTGATCTCGCAGATGAAGATGCTCAAGATTCTTTTGAAGAAATGAAGGAAGAGGCAATCGACTACACATCATCTGTTCTCCTTGAAATGATCAAATAGAATTTCTTGACGTTCTTATTCAAAACTCGGTTTTTAATCCTAGTGCCCTAGCACATGTCTTAGATTTTAAAGGGGCACTTTTGGTGCTATATATAGCTCAATTCGATAATATTTTTTCTAAGGCCATCCTCAGTTTATTTGTGTGTACGATTAAATATATTTTTTATATTTTGTGGATTACCGCTTGCACTAATACTAGGGGTTGTTGTCTTTATTACATTCTCCAGATGATAAAATAAAGTTGGTTTAATGTTAAACGTGGTAAATACGCTACATATAAGTCGCAGATTATTGTCTGCAGTGAATTAATGTGTGCGTTTATTGGTGGAACAGATGGAGGTAATTACAGGTCAATAATTTAATATCGTTCATTTTGGGATAGAGTTTTTTCCGTCCTCTTGTGAACATTAAGGAGGGATTGACTATGAGAAGTAAATTCGCACTAGTTATTTCTGTTTTGTTCGCGCTGTTGCTTGTTCCATCGTTTGCCTTTGCTGACGTGGAAGGGTTTGTAGCCAGAGCTGCTGGCGAGAAAACAATAGTTTCTGACCCCGACACAACAAGAAACTGGCAGGCCGAAGCAGGGTTCAGCAGCACCTTGAATTTGGGTCGAATATGGACCGACAAAACAGTTTCCTCTGAAGATATTAATTTTTCCACTGACTCAGGTGACGTTTCCTTTACCGTGCCAAAAGGCGATTCCGATTTTCTAACCGTTTTATCTGCCATTTCTTCGGCGTCTAACACTAAAACAACGATAACCAAACCACTTGATATTGTTCTGGTTCTTGACGTTTCTGGATCTATGGACGATTCATTTGGTGGTCAGACGAAATTGCAGGCCTTAAAGACAGCTGTGAATTCATTTTTAGACTCTATTGAAGCAGAAAATGCTAAGATCGCCGATGCGAGCATGAAGCACAAAGTGTCAATTGTGAAATTTGCAGGAAAATCTAGCGACAATGTTGGAGATGACTCCTACAAAGACGGTTCATATTGGCAAAACTATTCACAAATAGTAAAGAATTTGACTTTGTGTGAAGGCTCCGACAAGGAGATGCTAACGAATAGTGTCAATGGTCTTCATGCAGCAGGAGCGACTTCTGCCGATTATGGCCTAAAACATGCTTCACGAGCATTGGCAGACTCTTCTTCGGCGCGTGAGAATGCTAAAAAAGTTGCGGTTTTTTTACAGACGGTGATCCAAATCACAACAACGGTTTTGATAACACGGTCGCTAGCGATTCTATCAAAGAAGCTAAGAGTTTAAAAGATGCCGATACTCAGGTTTTTTCTATTGGAATTTTTAACGGCGCTAGCCCTGAGGCTGATCCAACTTACGCATCAACTTCTAGGAGCAACAAATTCATGCATGCTGTTTCAAGCAATTATCCAAACGCATCATACACTAGCCAATGGTACGGCTGGACATGGGATTTTGGACCTCGTGCGGCTGATTCAAACTTTTATCTGGCGGCTGACGACGCGCAAGGTTTAAAGAAAATTTTTGAAGAAATAGCCTCAACAATCAGCCAAGGCTATGGTTTTCCAACAGAAACCTCGGATGGTTATGAACAAGCTTCTGGCTATATTACATTTGAAGATCAACTTGGCGATTATTTAAAGGTTGATGGTTTTAAAACAGTTATTTTTGGGGATAGAGTATTTGAAAATCCAACAAAAACAACTAGTGGAAACATCGACACCTACACCTTCTCTGGGAGTGTGGATACTCCAATTTATCCGAAAGGCGACATAAAAAACATCCGTATCACTGTGACGCGTTCTGAAGAAGCTAATGTTGGAGACAAAGTTCAAGTTAAAGTTCCTGCGGCGCTCATCCCTGTTCGTTATTTCAACATCAATAACACCACAGGCGACATGTCATTTAATGAAACCCATCCTATTCGCATTATTTTTGGGTCTAGTGTGAAAGCTTATGCAATTGATAGCCTCGCCAAACCCGATGAGAAGCTTGCTACATATATTGCCGGCCATTCAGACGATGCTGGAAATGTAGAATTCTTTGCAAACAAATGGAGCGGGGACCCAGCCCTAGGCGACGCATCGTCCACTTTTAATCCTGCAAAATCCAATTCTTACTATTACTTCACGGAAGATACCCCCATTTATTCTGATGAGGTGTGCGCGATTCCAGCAACACAACTTGAGGAAGGAAAATCCTATTATTACCGGCACAGCTATTGCGTCATGGTTGATGGCAAAAAAGTCGACATGGTACAGGTATTTTCATTCCCTGGTGATCTAGCCGCTCAGTTAACAGGGTCTGTAGCAAGTGACTCCCAAGGCAATCTTTATTTAGTAAAAGGCACTTCCCGACACGTCTATATAAACGAACTTCATTCTACTAAGACTGAAAATGTAACAAAGACTGCGACAGATGTCTTAAATCCAAAATGGGTGGAGTCATCCCATGCTGCTGCTTCTACAATCGTTGGCTATTTGGGGAACAACGGAAAAGTGACAGTTGAGAATCCTGGCGCGCTTTCGATTTCAAAGACTGTTGAAGTGGCAGATGGTTATGACCTTGAACAATATATTTCTAAAGACTTTATATTTGAGATTTCAATTCCAAGTTTGGCAGCTGCTGACGGTGCTAAGTTAAAAGCGCAAGTTAAGGATGCAAATGGCGAGCCTGTTGGTGATGAGTTTTTATTGCAATTTGACACCAGTGGTAAAGCGACCCACACTATAAAACATGGAGAAACACTGTTTATTTATGGAATATCTGCAGGCTCTGCCTACACGGTGACTGAAAAGGAAGTGCCAGGCTTCACGACTGTTGCTGCTGGTGACACTGGAACAATTGAAGCTGCCAAAACTTCAGTTGCAACTTTTACAAACACCTATTCTGCAACAGGAAAGCTTGATGGTGCAGCTTCGCTGAAGGGTGATAAAGTCTTAACTGGCAGAGACTGGAATGACACCGATGCTTTTGTGTTCGAGATTGCGGCATCAAGCCCACAGGATGCTCCTTTGCCAAATGCGACTGAAGTTGCGCTCAGCAATTTGACTGGAACGAAAGCAGGAGAGAGTGTCCCGTTTAATTTTGGCGATATCACCTACACAAAGCCTGGAACATATGTTTATGACATTTGGGAGGACGAAGACGCTTCAACCATCAATAAAGGTGTCTCTGCATCAAAGGCAGAATACAAGGCCACAGTGACTGTAACCGATGCAGGCGATGGGACCCTCACAACATCTTGTGCAATAGTCAATCGCACAGATGATTCAGGCAACAATGTAGACGGTGCACAGGCTCAAGACGTGGCAAGTTTTGTGAACGTGTTTAGGGCCGACGCGCAAAAGTGGTCGCCTGTTGGAATTAAGAATTATGAAGACAAAACACAAAGCTTGCCGCTCGTTGAAGGCATGTTCAACTTTAGGCTAGTTCCACTTGATGGTGCACCAGGTCAGGAAAGTGTAAAAACGACCGATGGTGTGTTGCCAATCACATTCGATGAAGTTGAATTTACACATGATGACATTTCTCACACCTACACCTATTCAGTAAATGAAGTTATAAATGTTGATGGCACTTGGAAAAATGTGAGTGAGTTGTCTGGCGGCGCTTCAACATTTGTAAAAGACGGAATTACATATGATGCTAGTGAATGGATTGTTAGCGTTGAGGTATCGCTTGATGGCGAGGTGATTTCTCTTAATACCAGCTATTCCAAAGATGGTCAAGTTGTTGTAGGGGCAACGCAGTTCTCATTCTTTAACTCCTATGCATCTGACCCAGGAGAATATGACAGGCAGGCCTTAACAAAGTTATTACTGGACGTGATTGGATAGGCGCCGATAGTTTCACTTTCGATTTGGAAAAAGTGTCATTTAATGGAGACACCGACGATGCTGCACTTGCAAAGATGCCTGATCCCGATGGAGACAATCCAGTTTCTGTTGCAAGTTCGACCGCAAAAGAAAATGAATCTGTTGGCTTTAACTTCGGTAAGTTTACGTTTACTGAAAAAGGAACTTATGTCTACAAAGTAACGGAGCGTCCTGACACTGCAGGAACGGGTTTTGGATATGACTCCCATGAGGCAACAATTGTTGTCGATGTGGTTGACAACGGAAAAGGCAAGCTAATTGCCACAGCAGTTGTGACAGGAGCCACTTTCACTAATCACTTCACTGCAGACCTTGATTATTCAGCTGCCGGCGACATGAACATTACGAAAGTGCTGAATGGCCACAACATGTTGGCTAATCAGTTTGAATTTGTTGTGACGCCTGATGCTGACTCTGCTGAAAAACTTGCATTGACATCTAATAGTGTGTCTGTGCCTGCTGCTGATGATGGTCAGATTGTTACCATGGCATCAGTTCTAAAGGCACTTCGTGGCGGTGATAACCTCGTCTTCACACGTCATGACGAAGGCAAGACGTTTAAATTCAGTGTCGTTGAAAATCCAACCAGCCTTCCTGGATATAAATGTGATGAGACAAAGTGGGATGTGAGCATTTCAATATCTGTAGAAAATGCCAAGGTTGTGGCTACGACAACAATAACTGGTAAAGGGGATGCTCAGGCATTTGTCTATACAGCGGGTGAGGAAACACAAAACAAAGCAACTGTTACTTTTGAAAATAACTATGATGCTAACGGCTCACTTGCAATAACAGCCATGAAAGAACTCACAGGCCGCCCACTTGTTGAAAATGAATTTGAGTTTGCGCTTCATTATAAAGACGAAACTCCCGTGTCAGGGCAAATCGTTAAAAATGATGCGCAAGGAAACATCGACTTTGGGCAGATTAACTACAGTGTTGCAATGTTAAAAGACCTTGTTGATGCTGGCAGGGCGACTGTCCTCGTTGGAGATGATGGGAACAAAACTTTCTACATTGACTATGTTGCAAAAGAGACGACAACCGATCTTCCTGGTGGGGTGAGTGCTGTTAAAGACAACATACCATTCACTGTCGTTGTTGCAGATCAAGGCAATGGAAAACTTGAAGCGACAGCTCAAGTTGGAAATGATGGTTTCGTGTTTAAAAATGTCTATAGCACAGGAGAGCCTGTTTCTGTTGATTTGGTGGGCAAGAAGGTGCTTGAATTTGATGAGGGTTTGAACCCACCAAGCATTGAAGGCAAGTTCACGTTTGCCATCACTTCTGATGATAAAAATGCGCCAATGCCAAAAGATTCGCAAGGAAATCCGCTGCTTTCAACAATAAATGATGCAAACGGCAATGTGGATTTTGGAACGATAACATTTTCTCTTGATGATTTGAACAGAGCACTTGGATTGCAGCAAGCAGACATAACTTCGATTCATAACTCTGATGACAAGGCAGCAGTTCAAACACAGTCTCTTGAAGAAGATGGCACGACTAATCAGCTGTTCTCAACTGCTTTTGCCTCCGGGGAACATGATGACAATGCGGAAACAACCCAGCTAACTGATAAACTCGGTTCAACTCTAAAAAATGATGCGCGAGAAGGCTTGGATGGTGAGCAACTTGCTGTAGATGGAGAATCGGTTTCGGCGAAAGTTAGTGATGCTAACGGAGGGGTGCTTGCTGCAAACTCCGAGGAGAACTCCCAGATCCAAAAAGGAGTTGTCCGCACTCACACATTTGTATACAAAATCACTGAATATGGTGACATAGCTGGCATAACAAATGATGCTGATAATCCAAAGATTGTTAAGTTTACACTCACCGATGATGGGCAGGGTCACTTTACTGTAGAGCGTGAACCTCTAACAGACGTTGCGTTTAATTTTGTTAACAAATATAGCGTAGATCCTCTTTCAACTAGCGTGACTGACCAACTCTCAATTTCCAAAGTGCTCACAGGACGCGGTTTAATTGCAAATGAGTTCACGTTCTTGCTACTTGAAAATGACAATGTTGTTGCAACAGGCATAAACGACGCCAATGGAAATGTCACATTCAGCTCGATTACCTATGACAAGCCTGGTGTACACACCTATTATTTGCTTGAGCAAGACGGAGGCACTTCTCATGATGGCGTCCAATTCGACAGCAATATATATCAAGTAAAGACGGTCATTACAGATAATGGAGATGGAACACTCAGTGCAGAACATTCTTTTGTCGGCAGTGATGCACCGGCCGTCTCTTTCGCTAATAAATATGAAGCAAAACCAGTGGGCGTTAAGTTTTCTGCAGCAAATGAGCTTAAAGGCGCAGAATTAAAGGACGGCGACTTCTCGTTTGTTGTTAGTGATTCTGAAGGCAAAGAGGTTGCACGAACCCAGAACAATGCATTTGGTCAAGTTGTTTTCCCTGAAATAGAATTTGCCAACAAAGGAGTTTACAACTTCACAATTACTGAGTTAAACGACGGCAGGGCAGGATATACCTATGATGAACACGCCTACTCAGTAACCGTTACGGTCACAGATGATTTAAAAGGACACCTATTGGCTGATGTGACATACGATGCAAGCTCGGCTCCAGTGTTCAAAAACGTCTTTACGCCAGCTCCGCCGTTAGCTCCGAGTGTGATTGCTAAAACTGGCGATCAGCTAGGAGCATTGGTAATTGCGATAGTAATAATAGCTATCACTGCTGGTGCCTTTAGTTTATTCGGCTACAGGAAACACAAGGTGAATGATAGACTTTCTAAAAGGCGCCATTAAACTTCAAAAGCAAGCTCGAAGGATGGCTTTTGCAAGACGTTTAATTGATTAGCTAAGACGTAGTGATGCAAAAAAAGAGCCGCAGTAAAAATCTGCGGCTCTAATTTATTTTTTAAAATGTGGAACTGCTTCAGTCCATTAAACAAACACACTTGGTTTTTTTTAAAGCTTAATGAAAATCAGTTCTTTGCTTTTTTTGATCCCTTTAGAGGTTTGCTAGTTTGTCTATTGCGGCTCTCACAGTATCGCGCATTTCTTCTTTCTCTATTACTTTGTTATGCAGGATTTCCGCGTCTTTAAGGCATGCAAGGGCTGCAGGGCATGCATCTTTGTTAATCGATTGCAGTCTGCTCAGCGCCTCCCATTCATCATCGATGTCTTCCCCGAGTGCGCTCATTACAGCTTGTGGGAATTTGTAGGGTGAAGCAGTTGATAGCGTAATCACAGTTTTTCCTGCATCGGCATATTCTTTTGCGACTGCATATGACACGGCACTGTGTGTGTCTAACACATAGCCAGTTTCTTTGTAAACATTGGCTATCGTTTGTTTTGTTGCTTCTTCGTTGGTTGATCCGCTTAAGAAAAGGTTTGTGATTGCTTCTTTAGTTACGCCGTCGATTGTGTATTTTTCATTCTCTTTTAGCTCTTGCATCCATCCTGCCACTTTTTCAGTGTTTCTATCGGTTGCATAATAGAGCAAACGCTCAAGGTTTGAAGAAACAAGAATATCCATCGACGGTGAAATCGTTTTGTAGAACTCACGATTAGCATCATATGTTCCAGTTTTAATAAATTCATCGAGAACATCGTTTTTGTTGCTTGCCACAATGAATTTGTCTACAGGCAATCCCATGAGATGTGCATAGTATCCTGCTAAAACGTCGCCAAAGTTTCCTGTTGGCACGCTGTAAATCACTTTGTCTCCAGCTTTTATGTCGCCATTTTTAACAAGTGTTGCATATGAACTGAAGTAATAGATGATTTGTGGCATTAAACGACCGATGTTAATTGAGTTTGCGCTTGATAGCTCGACGCCCTTTGATTTTGCATAATCGTTTAGCTCTTCATCTACGAATAGCTGTTTAACTCCGCGCTGTGCATCGTCAAAATTTCCTTCAACAGCAAACACGTCAACGTTATTGCCCTTTTGAGTTGCCATTTGCATGTGTTGAACGGAAGAAACGCCATTATGTGGATAGTAGACGCAAATGCCTGTGCTATCAACGTCAGCAAAGCCATTCATTGCGGCTTTCCCCGTGTCACCTGATGTCGCAGTTAAAATGAGAGCTTTCTTCCCCGCATTGGCAAGCGATTTGCTCATGAGTTGCGGAAGCATCGTTAGTGCCACGTCTTTAAACGCACTTGTTGGGCCATGAAAAAGTTCAAGGACAAACATGTTGCCAACTTTTTTAACTGGGGCGAGTTCGTTGTTGTCGAATGTGTTTGTGTAGGCACCCTTTATGCACTCATCAATTTCTTCTGCTGAGAAATCATCGAGCAACTTGCTAAAAACCAGCTTTGCGATTTCGTTGTAGTCAAGATTAACAAAGTCCTCTAAATCAATCTTGATTTCTGCCAAATTAGGTAAAACAAAAAGACCACCGTCATCTGCGAGACCTTTTAGGATTGCGTGCTTTGCGGTGGCCGTTATTGTTTCACAACGTGTTGAATTGTACATTGTTCCTCTTATTGTGATTTAAAAATTATGGTCGGACGTAGATGAAGTCACCACCCATCCACGATGTTGATGTTATAACTACGCCTGCTTGTGGATTGGCTGCATGAATAATTTGTCCGCCACCCAAATAGATTGCTACATGTCCACCATTCACGCAGAGGTCACCTGCTTGTGGGTTTGACACTTGAGGATATCCCATGAATGTATACGTTGTTGCCCAGCGTGAATAGGAACCTGTCAGACAATATCCAACAAAGCCAGAGCAGTCAAATGCATCAGGCCCATATGCGCCCCAGACATATGGTTTGCCAAGTTGCGAATATGCTCTTCCGAGAACGGAACCCGGGTCGACGTTGTTCGATGGCTCATAGCTTGTTCCACCACCGTTATTGTTGGTGTTTCCTCCAGCGTTATTGTTGGTGTTTCCTCCAGCGTTCGCAGGTGTTTGTGCTTCAGTGAAGTTTTGTGCATCGCGAGCAGCGTTCAGTTCTTCTTGTGCATCTGCGCTCAAACCGTCATAAATGGACTGTTGAGAAGTGACGAGCTCTTGTGCTTTTTGATATGTTTCAGCGGCTTCGGCCTCTTTGTCTTCTGCAACTTTTTTCTGTTCTTCTAGTGTTGCTTTCTGTTCGCCAATCTCTTGGCGCAACGCCTTGCTTTCAGAAATTAGCTCAGCGTCTTTTTGGTTTAGGCTTTCGAGCAATCCCCAATTTGTCGCAAATTCAGTAAAAGTGGTTGAACCCAAAATTAAATCAAGCATTGAAGAAGAACCCGATCGATACATGCTTTTAACACGAGGAGCGAGCTTTTCTTGCACCTCTTTCATTTTTTGATTGCATTCATCAATTCTTCCTTGAGCTTCGTCAACTTTTTGCTGTGCATTTTGTTTGTCGATTACCGCCTGGTTGTAGACATTTTCTGCTTCACCCATTTGCGCTTCGAGTGTGTTGAGCTTCGTGAGTGCTTCTTGCGCTTGCTCTTGTGCGCTTGGCTCTGCATATGCGACTGTTTCGTTGCCGAAAAGTGATGTTGAAATTGAAACTGGAACAGAGAGACCTGCTGCTAGTAGAAAACTTGCGCTAACAGCGCCTACTTTCTTAAATATATTTGTCTCGCTTGTTTGTGACTTCAAGTTTTAACCTCCGTGTCAATTCTTTATTGAATTTCCAACAGTTCGCTAAATTATAGCACGAGCCCATCTTTGGGCTTAAAGGTGACAGTTATTCGGCTAATCTGCACCAGATAGTGTATTTGCCGACGGTTATTAGTGTCTGTGTTAGAATAGTGACACGCCCGGTCGCGTTGATTATGTTGTCGAAATGTATTTTTCTTAATAAAATAAGACAGCTTGCTCATTTGGGAGCTAGCGGCAGCTTGAAAATTTCACATATTTTTGGGCCTTTTATGAGGGCGAGTGCACCGAGTGGTTAAAGGGGACGGGCTGTAAACCCGTTGGCTATGCCTACCTAGGTTCGAATCCTAGCTCGCCCACCATCTTCGCAGGTTATGCGCCTGTATAGCTCAGTCGGTAGAGCACTTCGTTGGTAACGAAGAGGTCACCGGTTCAAGTCCGGTTGCAGGCTCCACTGATTTGCCAAACTAAACAGAAATGGCATGCGAATGTGCAGATGTTAGTGCAACCATCTGCAAAGGTTTCTAGCTTTAGAGAGTTAGAGCAAACTACAGATAAATGGAAGGAATGGTGCATGAGCACCGCAAAGCCGTTTATATAACGACAAGAATGACAATTTTTTTGTTGTAAAGAACGAGCAAGATGCGTTCAGTGCAAGGAAGTTCGGAGCGATTTTGAGGGAGCGTACTTTGTTACGTAACCGAAAAATCGACGACAGAACTGACGCAGTAATGAATGCATATTGCGAAGTTATTTTGGCGGCGTAGCTCAGTTGGTCAGAGCACACGGTTCATACCCGTGGCGTCACTGGTTCAAATCCAGTCGCCGCTACCATTTTAGAAATGAGCGTTTACTACTTTTATTAGGGACGCTAAATAAAAAAATTACAGGAGGACATTATGTCAAAAGAGAAGTTCGAAAGGTCAAAGCCACATGTAAATATTGGCACCATTGGTCACGTTGACCATGGTAAGACAACTCTTACAGCTGCTATTTCAAAGACTTTGTCAGAAAATGACGGCAGCCATGGCACAGCACACGCTGACTTCACTGCTTTCGATATGATCGACAAGGCACCTGAAGAGCGTGAGCGTGGAATCACGATTTCTATTGCACACATTGAATATGAGACAGACAAACGTCACTATGCTCATGTTGACTGCCCAGGACACGCTGACTATGTAAAGAACATGATTACTGGTGCTGCTCAGATGGACGGAGCAATTCTTGTAATTGCCGCTACAGACGGCCCAATGGCTCAAACTCGTGAGCACATCCTTCTTGCTCGTCAGGTAGGCGTTCCATACATCGTTGTGTTCCTTAACAAATGCGACATGGTTGACGACGAGGAACTCATCGAACTCGTCGAGATGGAAGTAACTGAACTTCTTTCTTCATATGGATTCGATGACTGCCCAATCATCAAGGGCTCTGCTTTGAAGGCTCTTGAGGGTGACAAAGAATGGCAAGAAAAGATTTGGGAGCTCATGGACACTATTGACGAGTACATCCCAACTCCAGAGCGCGACGTTGACAAACCATTCTTGATGGCTATCGAAGACGTTATGACAATTTCTGGCCGTGGCACAGTTGCTACTGGTCGTGTTGAGCGTGGTGTTCTTCACATGAACGACCCAGTCGAGATTGTTGGCATCAAAGAGACTCAAAACACAGTTGTAACTGGCATCGAGATGTTTAGAAAGCTTCTTGATGAGGCTGAGGCTGGAGACAACGTTGGTGTTCTTCTCCGTGGTGTAAAGCGCGAGGACATTGAGCGTGGACAGGTCATCTGCAAACCAGGCAGCGTAACTCCTCACACAGAGTTCGAGGGTCAGGTTTACATCCTTACAAAGGACGAAGGCGGACGTCATACTCCATTCTTCGATGGATATCGCCCTCAATTCTACTTCCGCACAACTGACATTACTGGTGTTGCTCATCTCCCTGAGGGAACAGAGATGGTTATGCCTGGCGACAACGTCACAATCACAGGCGAACTCATTCACCCAGTAGCTATGGAAGAGGGACTCAAGTTTGCTATCCGCGAAGGTGGCCGCACTGTTGGTTCTGGTAAAGTAACCAAGATCATTAAATAAATTGTGAAATAATTAGAAGCGTGAGGGCAGACTAGTTTCTGCCCTTATGTTTCTATAAAGGTAAAATTTGTGAAGTTTTAATTTAAGCGATCTTCTGAATTGAATTAAAAGAGGAGTGTTCATGCGAACAATGATTACATTAGCGTGTACTGAGTGCAAAAGACGCAACTACACGACTAAGAAAAATAAGCAGAACAACCCAGACCGCGTTGAGCTAAAGAAATATTGCAAGTGGTGTGGACATCACACATTGCATCGTGAAACTCGATAAAGTCAGGTGTTTTTTGTAGATTCATGCCTGAAGTGAGCAAAGAGACTAATACGCCAGTAGTTCAATGGTAGAGCGTCGGTCTCCAAAACCGAAAGTTGAGGGTTCGAGTCCTTCCTGGCGTGCCATTTTAGGCAGATGAGATTTAGATAATAAGGAATTGATAATTTATGGCCAAGATGTCAAAAACTCAAAGAGCTAAGGCTTCTGCAAAAAGAGCTGCTAAAAAAGAGGCAGCGCAGAAGCAGCCTGTTGAGACTGCAGAAGAGAAAGAATCTTCTGTAGAGGTCAAGGCTGCAAAAGCTCAAGACACTAAAGCTAAAAAAGATTCTGCTAAGGAGGCTAAGAAAAAAGAGGCTCCTAAAAAGCAACATTTTCAGTTCCTTAAAGATGTGCGTGCTGAATTAAAGCGCGTTACTTGGCCAACTAAGAAAGACGTTTTCCAATGGAGCGGTGTGGTAGTGGCTGCACTTTTGTTTTTCGGAATTTTCGTTTATCTTCTTGATAACTTTGTTGTAACACCTTCTCTCATTGGAGTTTCTTCAATTGAGATTGAGGGAGTTACACCTCAGAGCGAATCTGAAATTCGAGCAGCTCAAGACACAGCAACTGTACAAACTTCAGATGGATCAACAAACAGTGCCCAAGGAGGTCAACAGTAATGGCCAAGCGCTGGTATGTATTGCACACATATTCTGGTTACGAGAACAAAGTCAAGACAAACCTCGAGAATAGAATTGAGTCTTCAGGTCTTGAAGATGTAATTTCAAAAATTGAAATCCCAACAGAAGTTGTTGCCGAAATTAAAGAAGACGGCAAACGCGTTGAAGGTGAAAAAAAGGTTTTTCCTGGGTATGTTCTTGTGAGAATGGAGATGAACGACCGCACGTGGTCGATTGTCCGAAACACTCAGGGTGTTACAGGGTTTGTAGGTTGCCAAGGCAAGCCAGCGCCTCTAACTCGTGAGGAATACAACAAGATTATGAAACGTGCCTCGGCTGAAACTCCAAAAGAGACGACTTCTGCTCTTAAAGTCGGACAAAGCGTGCATGTTATTTCTGGTCCTCTCAAGGACTTCGATGGCACTGTAACAGAAGTCATGCCTGATGCTGGAAAAGTGAAAGTGTCAGTTTCAATTTTTGGACGTGAAACGCCTGTGGAATTAACATTTGATCAGGTATCAGAAATTTAGTTTTTAACTGTTGACTTTGTGCCCTCGTGGACAGGGGCTTCTCACAAAGCAATTGTTTTGATAGAGATAACTTTTAAAGGAGAAATAAACAATGGCTGCTAAAGAAGTAAAAGGATTTGTAAAGCTTCAGCTTCCTGCTGGTGGCGCAACTCCTGCTCCTCCAGTTGGCACTTCGCTCGGTGCTCACGGCGTTAACCTCATGCAGTTCTGCCAGGCTTTCAACGCTGCAACCGATGCACAAAAGGGTACGATTATTCCTGTTGAAATCACAATTTATGCTGATTCAACTTTCGATTTTGTTTTAAAGACACCACCTGCTGCTGTTCTCATTAAAGAAAAGCTCGGCATCAAGAGCGGTGCTGGAATCCCTCAGTTGCAAACAGTTGGAACTCTAACCGATCAGCAACTCACAGAGATTGCAGAGATTAAGCTTCCAGACCTCAATGCTAATGACATCGAAGCTGCTAAAGAAATTGTTGCAGGAACTGCAAGAAGCATGGGTGTTCGCATCGAAGGCCGAGAAATGAAGAAAAAATATGAGGTAACTCGCAAACTTGCTGCTATGCTTAAAGGAGAGACTGTAAGCGAAGCATAAATTTTGGAATTATCGCGTCACGAGCCAGTTCCGTGGCGCGGTTTTTCATATTTTTAAACAGTGGTAGGGAACTTAAGCCCCCGAATGACCCACGAAAGGAAAAACAATGGCTAAGAAATCTAAGCTCTACAATAGAGCTGCTCAGAAAATTGAGGACAAGTCCTATGCTCCTCTTGAGGCTTGCAAGCTTCTAAAAGAAATCGATCACGTAAAATTTGACGAAACTGTTACAGTTGACTTCCGCCTTGGAATTGACACTCGTCAAGCTGACCAGCAGGTTCGCGGAACTGTTGGACTGCCAAATGGATCTGGCAAAACTGTTCGCGTTGCTGTTTTTGCTGAGGGAGATGCTGCAAAAAAGGCAGAAGAGGCTGGTGCAGACATTGTGGGGACTGATGAACTCACCGAACAAATCAACAAAGGTGTTTTCAACTTCGACGCAACTGTTGCAACTCCTGATCAAATGGGCAAAGTTGGACGCTTGGGCAAAATCCTTGGTCCTCGCAATCTCATGCCTAACCCTAAGCTTGGAACAGTTACAAATGATGTTGCTAAGGCAATCGCAGAACTCAAAGGTGGCAAAGTTGAATATCGTGCTGACAAAGCAGGCATTTGCCATGTAATCATTGGCAAAGTTAGCTTTGACGCAGAAAAACTTGCTGAAAACTATGGCGCTGTTTATGACGCTATTCTTCGTGCAAAGCCAGCTGCTGCAAAAGGTAAATATGTGAAAAGCATTGCTCTTTCAAGCACAATGTCTCCTGGCATTGCAGTTGATGAGTCTGTACAACGCAACTACGCTGAGTAGTTCAGACACTTTTCTCTAATATTTAAGGATTGAAGAATCTAATATAGCGTTCAGAAGAGCAATAAACGAAGAATCATTATGACCCCGGTTTAATGCGCGGGGTCATTTTTTATGTTAAGCAGAGTATATTGGCAGCATTCTATTGAAGGTTCATTGGTTATGGGCTATTGTCAAAAGCTGGTAACATTTGAGTTGAATGAATGTTTGCAGGAGTTTATATGAAAGAATTACAAGTAGACAGAGAATTGTGCATTGGTTGCTGCAGATGTGTTGACTTTGCCCCGATGATTTTTGCTATGGAAGACGGTCTTGTATATGTCGAGACACAGCCTTCAGAAGATGAATTTGACGAAGCTAATAACGCATTGGAAAACTGCCCAACTGAAGCCATAGATTGGGTTTAACCGATTTTTAGTTCGGAGGCGATGATAAATGAAGCGTTCAAACTACAACTTCAACAGAGAGCAGTCACACGATGCCATTATTGAAGGGCTAAGACGCTATTTTGGAGACGCTGGATATGAAGGAGATTTTGTAATCGGTCTTTCTGGAGGAATTGATTCAGCTCTTGTTGCCTATTTTGCTGTGGAAGCTTTTGGAAAAAAGCGTGTTCATGGAATGATTCTACCTTCAAACACAACTTCAGAAAAATCAATTGATCTCGCAATGAAGTTGGCAAATAATCTTGGAATCGATGCCCATGGCTTGCCTATTGGCAAGATTAATGACGATTTCGTTGCTAATTTTGAAAAAAACTATGATTGTGAGTTGGGTGGACTCTCGAGAGGAAACATTGCTGCGCGCCTTCGCATGATTTCTTTGATGACTGCGTCGAATGAGTTTGGATGGAAGATTCTAAACACCGGGAACAGAACAGAAGCGATGCTTGGATATTGCACCCTGTTTGGAGACACTGTTGGTGAATATGCGCCAATCGGTGATGTTCTGAAAACTGAGATTTATCAGCTAGCCGAAATGATTAATCTGATATCAAAAAGAAGAGACGGGTTTGAAGTTATTCCTCATGAAATTATTTCTCGTCCTGCAACGGCTGAGCTTGTGGATGGTCAAACTGACGAGAAAGAAATTGGCGCGAGTTACGCGACAATAGACAGAATTTTGTGGGGACGATTCGCTCAGGATATGACAGTTGACGAGTTCGTCGCATTTGGTTTTGATGGGGAAGTTGTCATGTCTATTTTGGCGAGGGTTTCTAGAAATGCTTTTAAAGCAAAGTTTTATGCACCTCACCCTGTTATTCACAAAGAACTCAACTAGCTTTAGCTTTAAAAGAAATGATTTGGATTCATTGACATGCTTGACTTCCTAAAGAGAACATTTATCAATGAGGACGTTGATATGGAGGCGGGCGATTGGCTTGTTGACATAATCATCGCCCTTGGTGTTTTTGGGATTGCTCTTGCTCAGTTGTCGTTGACTGCTGGGTTGATTATTCCCGATGCTTTCACAAGAAAAATGCTGGGAATTAGCGTTGCTACTCCAAGTATGTTTGGACTTCTTGCAATTGGAGCAACATCTCTGCCTCTCATTTTTAGACGCAAATTTTCTTGGGCCTGTTTTATATTTTGCCTGATTTCCTGGGCGTTTTTGAGTTTTAAGGGAGATGATATTGCAGTTTCTATGCTTCCTTTACTTGTTTCGCTTGTTTCTCTTTGCGCAATGAGGCCCCTTGAAGATTCTTTTGTTGCCGCCTTGCTTGCATTTTTGGTTGTTGGTTTTGTCCCGTCGTTAACACCGCATTCTGTGTTGTCAAATCTGACTATGATTCAAAACCTCTCTCTAGTTTTTGCAGGAGCTGGTGTCGGTATTGCTTTTAAGACAACGCGTGATCTTGTGGATTCAGCTGAATTGAGAGTGCGACAGACTGAAGAAGCGGCTAAAGCTAACACTGCTAAGCGTCTGGAAGAGGAACGCGTGGCGATTGCTCGTGAACTTCACGACATTACTGCTCACTCCCTTTCTGCTATTTCAATTCAGGCAGCTGCAGCAGAGGCCCAGATAGACAATTCTCCAAGTGACGCCAAGGAAACAATAGCTGGAATTAGAAACATTGCAAAGGGTTCACTTGCAGAAATCAGGCAAATGATTGGAGTTTTGCGCGAGCCTGGTGACGCAGAAAACGGCCCCGATCTTGTCCCCGCACTTGGGACAGATAATCTCGGCGACATTAGTGATTACCTCAGTAATGCTCAAATTCATTGTCAAATCAACATGCACAACTACGACAAGCAAAAGACTCCAAGCTTTGTTGACATTGCAATTTTTGGAATTTGTCGCGAAGCGGCAACTAACATTGTTAAACATGCTCAGGCAGATTTTGTGCAAATCGACATTGAGATTGTCACGCCTGACCTTCCCAGGATTATTCGTGGGTCTTCTTGCAAGTGTTATGTGTTGTTGTCTGTTCGCGATAACGGTGTTGGTCTAGGCGAGAATCTTAGCAAAACTAGTGGCCACGGCGTAGAGGGAATGTGTGAAAGAACTGTTGCGTTAGGCGGAGAGTTCAACATTGAAAACGCACCTGGCGGTGGAACTCTTTTGACGGCTATCCTTCCACTCAGCTAAAAACGGCTCTAATGAAAATTAAGACACAGTAGAAGTTGGTGATAAAAAGCTATCCCGGTTTGGGAGTGTTGTTGCTTGCAAGGTTTATGCTTTGAGCGGCGAAGACAGCAGGTTGTTCATAAAAGCTGTGAATTCTAAAGTCGCGGTAAAATGCATCGTTCACTTCTTACTAATTTTTTTAGTTGAAGTTCGTTTAATGAATTTACTGTGGGATAAATGAGTCGTGACTAGGTTTTAATTGTTGATAAACTTTTAGTGTTAAAAATTACCTGAAGTGCGACAACTTCGCTTCGCTTCATTAAATTGGCATGGTGATGAAATGATTACGGAAGATTACTTAATGAGAATGCTACTTGCTTTTTTCAAAGCGCTTGTTGATGCCCGTTCACGTGCGCTAAATGAGAAAGACCTTGTTGGTGCGGCTGAGATGCTCGAAGATGTTATTGGGGAATCCTCTGGCCTTGGTGCAGACATGTTCTTGCGTCTAGCACCTGAGTCAATCGCAACCATTTTGCAATCAACTGGTACCGACCCCGAGGTGACTGAATTCATGGCGCGAAGCTTGATGCAGGCGGCTGAATATCGCGAGAAGAGTGGAGACGCAGAAACAGCGAATCTAAGGCGTGATCAAGCACACGCAATAGCTGATGCATATGGTCATAACCTAACAGTTGCAATGGAAGAATGGCTCTCTGAGCACGACTATTCTTAAACACTTTTCATGACTTTAGCAGGCATTTATCTAAAAATGCTTAATAAAAGTGTTGCCCTTTCTTTAGTTTGTTATCTCGCTGCTAAAAGCTTTTCATTTTTCAAATTATTTGTTTTACCTTGACCTCATGTTTGGCTGATCAAACTTTAGGGTGATATGAATCTGTTTTTCTTCTTTTGTTTTAACAAATAATCTTCATCTGTTCTATCACTAAAACTTCATTTCGCATTCATTAGTTTAATCACTTATTCAAAGACAATCGCTTCGCATTTATCTGCACTTATTCAACATTGTTTTATTCACTTTTGATGGGTAGTTCTTTCTTATTTTTTTGGAATGTTCACACTAAAGTGTTTCGTAGCCGGATTAGATGAGAAGGAGATGACATGAAGAAAGGATATTTTAGGCTCAAAAGTTCAAGAGCGCTTGCGGTGTTTCTGTCTTCGTTACTCTGCTTAACCGCCGTCCCCCTGCTTGCTTTTGGAGGAGGTGAGAATGTTTCTGTGGAAGTGGAAGAGGAGTTGATAACGCACAAAGATGTCAGTCCCAACGATTTGCTTGTGCTTGAAAAGATTGACACCACATCGTTGCTTAGCGGCCTTTCAGAGTTGAGAGAGTCTTCGGTTGGCATCACTCATCCTGAAGAAGAAAGCCTTGACGACGAAGGCCTTGATGAAGATGCTTCTAAAGAGCGAGGTTTTGTTGCTTCGTCTGATGATGAGAGAACTATTTATTTTGATAGTTTTGAGGTGTCTGCTAGTGATAATGAGAGTTTTGAACAACACGAATCAAAGTGCAAGCGAAAAGTTGACAGCGTGCGTGTCGACGACAGAAATTCTGATGACGAAATGTTTGGCGTCACAAGTGCTGATGACGAATGTTTTGGCGCTGGAATTAGTGAAAAAGCAAGGTATATTGACGATGGTCTGGTCGACGCAGGGAAGAGGATGCGAGTTAAGGTTAGTTTTGCTGACTGCTCGAGACTGCCTGAAGGTACTGGGGTCAAATCCCTCATGGAAGACGAAAGTCTAATCGGTGATTGTTTCTTATTTCAGCAAGAGTTTCTTTCTACTTTGTATGACTTTGGAGATGCTTCTTATTATTGTTCGTTCATAGATGTTCCAAAAATCAATTCAATTGTCGATGAATGGGCTGTAGATGCCTTATTTGCAAGAGACAATTTCTTTGGAGAGTCGGTTGAGGGAGTGAAGTGGTTGCGCGAAAGTGGCATTGCACTTGTTCCACGTGCCTATGTTGACTCATGGCAAAAAAGAGATGATGAGCTTTATTGTTTGCAAGCCCAATTGCTATCTCTTGCTGACAAATCTATTTCTAGTAAAGAAGTGTCATTTCCTTTGAGTGTTGTAAACACGACCACGTGTTCAAAGCTTGAAACAAGAGCAGTTGGCTCGTTGATTTCTGGCGTCACACACATACAATTAGTGGACGAAGGCAGGGCTGATAGCTTGGATGCAAATTCAATCGTTGCATCCTTAAACAATGGAGCGATGAATGCGCGTGCGGTGGGCTCTAATTCTTCTCTTGCTAAAGGAGGGCAAGACATCGATTCTGGCACAAATCTCGCTGCCTTAAATGCTGTATCATATGACAATTTAACAGGAGTTTTAACGCTTAATGTTCCGCCAATGAGCATAATGAATGCTACCGTCGAGTATGCTAGCGAAACAGATGTAGCTGTCGCTCAGGAGGCTAATGTTCGCATCGGAATCTCAGATGTTGATTATTGTGGAGCTGTTTTTGACAAACTGAATCTTGCTGATTGTAAAAATTTGCTCGATGAATGGTTTGTAACTTGGACATGTCAGGACACTTCGGGAGACTACATTATTTCTCGTGACTACGTTGCTTGGGGTCCATCAACTCAGCATGTTTCTGACCTGACCTCATCAACAGATGTGGAGCGTGTTAGTGCCTCATATAACTATTCTATGTCGCTTTACAATGATGATGACCTGCCGCGACCAGTTGACTGGAACGGAGGTGAGTCATGGCGACATTATTTAATAGACAATCCCGATTACGCCATTAACCGACTTGGAACAGCCGATGGCTTTGGTAGTCCAAATGAGCAACTTCAAAACTTCAATTGGCACTTTCAAGATCCTTTTAAGGTGCGATTTTACCCAGCCGTTTGTTGCAAAATTAGCACACCTTTTGATGATCGCGGGAGTGAGGTGATGCCAACTGTAACCAAGGTGCTTGGAGTAGACGAAGAAGAGCAGAGCATCACTCTTGGCTTTGTGTCATCGAAAAAGCCTGGTAATCCGCAAAACTGTTGTTTCGTATTGAAATTTAAAGTTGATTCATTTGGGAAGATTTCTTTGAAAAAGGCAATCTCTGTCGATGAAGGAGACAAAGCAAACGAGCTTTTTTCAGTTGCCAATGCTGAATATGGCGTGTGGCGTGACGAGGCGCACGAGAATTTTGTTGCAACCTTAACGACTGATGCAGAAGGCGTGGCTACTTCTGAAGAATTGCCTTTTGGAACTTATTGGGTGCAGGAAACGAGCGCACCAGCTGGATTAACGCTTAGCCCCAACAACATGAGAGTGAGTGTTGGTGGCGGCAAAACATCGATTGTTGCCGATTCTGAGACTCCAGAGGGAGATTCTGTAGTTAGCGAAGATGTGCTTAGAGGAGATTTGAAATTAAAGAAAATCCGTGATGTCGATGGAGCTCCTCTTGCTGGAATCCCTTTTCGTCTAGTGTTAATCGAAACCGGCGAGTGTCACGTTTTAGTTACCGATGAAAATGGTGAAATTGACACTTCTTCAACAAATGTTCTTCATTCTGAGAACACTAACGAAAATGATGGTGCGAAAACTTTTGACAATTTAACGAATTCTGGAGTTTGGTTTTTTCTCGGAGATGGAGGAGGTGTGAATGATGCCAAGGGAGCTTTACCCTATGGTTCATATCGACTTGAAGAAATCGCGTGTGCTGCAAATGAAGGGCTGGAGCTTGTCACAATTGACGACATTAAAATTTCTGAAGATAGTTTTAGATCAGCTGATGGGGTAGAAACAACAACTGGTGGGTTTTCTAGCTCTCGATTGAGTGTGCAGGCTTGTGATTTAAAGCCAGAGATTCTTTTAGATGCTAAAGTTGGTTCGCTAAATTTTGTTCCACTCAAGGACGTGAGTCCATCAACAGCTTTTAAAGAACACTTAATGCGGTTAGATGGGCTTAATCCATTGACCGAAGGAACAGAAAGTGACGCGATGGTAAATAACGGGTTGGGTTTATGTGGATTTAATCCATTGATCGATGAATAAGACAGTGGCGAACAGGTAAATAACGAGCTTGTTTTAGATTTAGGGTTAGTTGTAGATAAGTTAATTCCCACAGACGAAATACCCCTAAAACAGACAGACAAAACCATGCCTAACACAGGAGATATTATTGCGTCTCTTATTTTGGCAGCCGTAGTTGCGTTTATTGTCTTGCTAGTTGGCATAATAGTCATTAAACGAATTAAAAACAAAGACAAAGGGGAGTGGAAGTATCCCTATTGATTTTTTGAACAAAATTAGTAATCGTCTAGAATTGTATTTGGAGACGAGATTGAGGGATTTATTTTAGTGCAAAGTTCATTTTGGACACAAAGACGAGCTGACATTATGCTTGCAATTATTGGTGCAAGCTGGGGGCTTTCCTATATTACTATGAAAGTTGTCTTAAACGAAATGACGCCTTTCTGGATGGCGTCGTTTCGTTTCCTTATTGCTTTTCTTTGTGTTGCATTAATTTTTGTTAAGCGCTTAAAAGACACAGACATTGACATTATTAAAGGCGCAATGGTCATCGGCTTTTTTGATGCGTGCATCTTTTTCACTTTGCTTCAAGGCTTAATAAACACAACTGCAACAAATGCAGGTTTTTTGTGCTCTACCTCGGTAGTTATCGTACCCATTCTCCATGCTATTCTTTCGCGAAAAATGCCTGAAAGAAGGGTGATTGTTTGTTGCCTGATTGCGATTGTTGGAATAGGACTGATGTCAATTAAAGACTCTTTCACTCTTTCAGTTGATGACATGTGGTGTTTGGCGTGTGCATTTTCATATGCAGCGCTTGTGCTGTCCACTAATCATTACTCAAAGAAAGTCGACAGTTTGCTTGTTGGTATTTGGCAATTGTTTTTTACATTTTTGTATGTATTGGTGGTTGCAATCATTTTTGAACCTTTTAACATGCCTTCCTCTGGTTTGTGTTTCGCGAATTTGATGGTCATGGCCTTGATTTGCACTTCTTTTTGTTTCGTTATGCAAACGGTTGCGCAAAAATACACAACACCAGAACACGCAAGCCTAATGTTTTGTCTTGAACCAATTTCATCAGCAATTCTAGGTTTTTTGTTCTTTGGGGAAATGGTTGGCATAAAAGGGTATTTGGGGGCTGCATGCATCCTGTTTGCAGTTGTGATTTCGTGTTTAAATTCAAGTGACAAATATCCCAAGAAGTCAGCTACTTTGTCATCGTCGTGCAAGAATTCTTAGGCCTCATTAGTTAAAGTGCTGCTTGTATTGGCGTTTTTTCGCAATGGCTTTTTCGATGTACTTTTAAGGACTTCTAGACTGTGAAGCTCTTTTATTTAATTGAATTTGTTGACGAGCACAGCAACTGATGTAAACAACTTTTTAAAGTTTATAAAAATGTGAATCAGTGACTCAATGCGACTTCTTGGGTTACCTAATGTTAACAATCGTTTCGGCTCTTAAATTCGATTCGATTCTGCGTTAACATTGCCAAAGCAAGATTTTTAGTTTAGTGGAGGCTTTAGTTATTATGCTCAAAAATATTAAATGCGCTATCTTTGATAACGACGGCACAATTGCCGACACCCGTGCGCTAATTCTGCCTTCGATGAGGCACACAACTCAAACTGTTTTAGGTAAAGTTTACCCAGATGAGTTTTATGCATCTCAGGTCGGAATTCCGCTAGTTGATCAGGTTGTTAAATATACCGACGATCCCGATTTGCAAAAAGAGGTGATGCAGGTTTATCGCGCCTACAACGAAGAACATCACGATTCTCTAATTCGCAAGTTCGATGGTTGTTATGACGCGCTCAAATCTATGGCAGATGCGGGGGTAACCCTTGCGGTTGCGACATCTAAGCTGAGAACCCTGTGTTCTCGTGGGTTAAAGATTTTGGGAATTGATGAGCTCATGACAACTGTTGTTGGCGCGGAAGACACCGAACGTCACAAGCCTCACGGGGACCCTATTGTTTTTACTGCAAACAAGCTTGGCTTTGATGTTGGTGAGTGCGCCTATGTTGGCGATGCTCCTTTTGACATGCAGGCGGCAAAGGATGCTGGCGTAACTGCTATTGGAGTTACCTGGGGATTCTTTAGCGAAGACATTCTTGTTGGCGAACATGCTGACTACATTTGTCACAATTTTGACGAACTCTCTGTTCTTTTGGCGTAATAGATAAATCAAACACCCCTAGTCAATAACAGTCGTCCTGCTTTTGCGTGGTAGGACGACTTTTTTATCGAAAATAAAAGCGCATTTGTGGGAGAAAGTGGGAGAAATTGTAGCAAAATGGGAAAAATAGTGTTGAAAACCCACATTTTGTGTTAGTATTCTATTCACGGTTTAAAGCCTTGTGGAATATTGCTTCTCAAACAACGAACACTAAAACAAAACTGAATTAACGCAGCTTAAACACAGCATAAATACAGCAATAAACACTCCACAAAACATACCTTGGGAAGTGCAAATGGCCAACGAGAAAGACATAGTTGAGTCACCGAAGTCGACAGCCCAGATCGAGCTTCATGGAACTCACGAGTTTAAAGTCGACTCAAAAGGTCGTCTCACTCTCCCTGCAAAGTTTCGCAAGGTTTTGCCGCCTGACTTGGTAGTCACTCTTGATCCCCTGAACGAATATCTAATGGCTTTTACCCCCGCTGGCTTCAGTGAGTGGGCTAAAAAGTTTGTCGAAGACGCCACTGGCGAATTCATGACGAACAATAAAAAGCAGCTTGATCTTCGCAGGCGCATCATGAGCAGAGCAGATGATGTTGAAGTCGATTCTGCAGGACGCATTACACTCAAGGCAAACATGCGCAAAGCTGCAGGAATCGAAAAAAACGTCGTGGTCATTGGCAACGATAATTATTTTGAAATTTGGGCAGAAGAGAGGCTCGAGCAGAGTGAAAACCTCGACATCGATGGTGCTTTTTCTGAGAGTCTTGCCGAGTTCATGAATTAATGTTGCTAAAAGACAGAACCATGAAAATTTAATATCGGCTTTTACGATAGCTAGATGACTGAATCTTTTGAACATATTCCGGTGATGCTCGACGAAGTGCTCGCATCGCTTTCTCCAAAAGAAGGCGAGATTTTTGTCGACTGCACTTTAGGTGGGGCTGGCCACAGCGTCGAGATTGCTAAACGACTCGGGCGCTCAGGAACCTTAATTGGAATTGATCAAGATTGTGTAGCGCGAGAATATGCCACAAGTCGCTTGATGTCGCTAGACGAGGAAACGAGGCCAAAGATTTTTGTGATGCCAGCGAATTTTTCTGAACTGGACGCTGTGCTCACAAGCATTCCTGTCCCTGGAATTGATTGCATTTTGTTTGACCTCGGTGTTTCAAGCGTGCAGTTAGATGTACTTGAACGCGGCTTTTCCTATCACGAAGGCGCTCCTCTCGACATGAGGATGAACACAGAAGACGCAGGAATTAAGGCTGAAGACATTGTGAACACATGGGACGAAAAGTCTCTAGAACGAATTTTTAGAGTCTATGGTGAGGAGAAGTTTTCTCATCAAATTGCTAAAAACATTTGCAAGGCTCGCGAAGTGTCAAAGATAACAACAAGTGACGAGCTTGTTGAAATTATCAAAGATTCGATTCCTGCAGCCAAACGAAGGAGTGGCGGTCATCCTGCTAAAAGAACCTTTCAGGCGTTGCGCATCGCGGTAAACGATGAACTAAAGTGTTTGGAGACTGCTCTTGACAGCGCAATTCGTTGGCTAAACCCTGGCGGAAGGCTTTGTGTTATCAGCTATCACTCGCTTGAAGACAAAAGAGTTAAAAACGCCTTTCGCGAATATGAGGACAGATGCACATGTGGTCCGGAAGTTCCAGTTTGCGTTTGCGGAAAAAAGCCGATTTTAAAAAGCAAACCTCGTGGGACAATCTTGCCATCTCAGGCTGAAATTGACAGAAACCCACGTGCAAGAAGCGCGAAGTTGCGTTGCGCGCACAAATTAAATAACTAAAAGTAAAGCGTTTAAATTGAGCAGAAACATTCAACAGACAAACAGAAGCTACAAATCTCAGCGTTCAAGCGTTGCGTCGGCGAGGTCTAGCTGGGGAAACCCCAGAAACTCGTCTTATGTTTTTGGCTCTGCTGCTCCTTCTTTAAAAGAAGACAAACGCTCAAATGACAGATATTCCCGCAGAGCAAATGCGAGTTTTGCGGCGGCAGAACCAGCTTTAAAAGAAAGTCCTTCTCGTAACCGAGAAACTCAACAGAAAAACCGAAGTGTATTTCAAATTTTCAGCGGAGGTGCAAGAAAGCCGCAAGTGCTTGCTCGTCCAAAGACGATGCCTTTTGCATTTAAAGTTTTTGCATGCTGCACATTCTTGTTTGCGTTTATTGGAGTTGTAAATGTAACACTTTCTTCTGCCGCAGTTGTGTCAACGCAAGAGGCGGAAAAGTTGAGTTCGCAAATCACTGAAGCACGCGAGCAGGGAAAGTCGTTGGAAGTTGAATATGGAACTCTCAATAATCCGACAACCCTAAAAGACAAGGCTACAAAACTTGGAATGGCCACGCCAACTGAAGTAATTCAACTCAATATCACTGAGGACAACTGTGTTCTTAACAGCGATGGCTCAATTGCTCTTGCTTCATCTCTAAAGGCAGTCGCCAACCAATAGCGAGGTTGGCATGCAAAAATCAAATGGAATAAATTCTCCACGCTGGTTTATTGCAGTTTTAGGGCTGCTCTTAATTCTCATTTTGGGCAGGCTTTTGTTTCTCGTTGTAATTGCGGGCCAGTCTTATTCTGCACAGGCTGAAGAAACGAGAACGAACACAATTCCAATTGCTGCTAAGCGTGGAACAATTTATGATCGCAATGGAGTCGTTCTTGCGGCTAGTGTCGATTCGATTACTGTTAGCTGCAATCCTTCCAAAATCAAAAATGCAAGCGACATCGCAAAAACAATTGCCAACATTTATGGCGGCGAAGAAAAAGAATACCTCGAGAAGCTCACACTTTCGAATGCCACCTTTAATTATGTTTTTCGAATGGGCGATGTTGATAAAGGGGAAGAACTCGAAAAGTTGATAGAGGAAGACCCCGACAAATATGATGGCCTTTATTGCACCAATGAAGCAAGACGCGAATATCCTAACGGTTCAATCGGTGGGCAAATTATTGGGCGTGTTAACAATGATGGCGAAGCAATCTGTGGACTTGAGCTTGAATATGACGAAATTTTGAGCGGGGAAGATGGCAAATATGTTGTTGAGCGAAACGTGTCAGGCACCTATGCAATTCCAGGATCTGTAAAAGTTGACAAAGAAGCCAAAGATGGCCAAGACATAATGGTCTCGATTGACATTTCCATGCAGACTGAAGTCGAAAACATTGTTGCAGAAAAGGCAGCAGTGCAGGGAGATCGAGCCGAAGCAGTGCTGATGGACTCGTTTACAGGAGAGATTTATGCGATGTGTTCAACGCCATATTTTAATTCTGCTGACCCTAGCGAATCGGAAAGTGGTTCTGATTTAGTTTTACCAATAACGCAGGCCCTAGAGCCAGGTTCAATGATGAAAACTGTGACAGCTCTTGGTGTATTGCAATCTGGAAAAATGAAGCCTGAAGATGAATTGTATTGTCCTGCATTGCTCGCGGCTGATGAATATTACATAAAAGATGCACACGATCGAGGCGACACAACAATGAGCCTCGACACAATTCTCACAGAGTCTTCAAATGTTGGAATTTCTCTCGCTTCAGACAAAATTGGAGCGCAAGGTATTTTTGAGAATCTGCAAAAGTCAAAAGTGCTTGACTTAACAGGAATTGATTTTCCTGGAGAAGCGCAAGGTTATGTGACATCACCTGACAATTGGTCAAATATTGCGAGATATAACATCACTTTCGGTCAAGGTGTGACGACAACTCCAATTGCCATGACTCGCTTTTATGCCGCAATTTCCAACAACGGCACAGCTGTCACGCCTCACTTTCTAATGGTTAAAACTCAAAATGGAGAGCGTCCAAATTGGGCCACCACTAATCTTGGATACAGCGAAACAGCGCTCAGTGGCATTAAATCGATGTTGCACAATGTCGTGGCAAACGGCACATCAACTAAAGCTGCGATTGATGGCTATGATGTTTGTGGTAAAACTTCCACCGCTGAATATGCTGAGGATGGCAAATATAAAGAAGATTCATACAACGTTGGTTTCTGCGGCTTCTTGAACAATTCTTCATTACCGCTCACTTGTTATGTTGGAATCACCCGTTCTGAAGCCACGGTTACAACAACAGAAGTGTTCCACGATATAATGAAATCGGCCATTGAGAGATATGGCATAGCAAGCATCGGATAGTGCGAAGGAGACTAATTTGTATAGTTTTGTCGGAAGTTATCCAAGTTTTCTAGTGTTTTCGGCCCTTGTTTTGTCGGTCGCTTTCACCGTTTGTTTTATGCCTGGTTTCATTCGTTTTTTGAAGCGAGAAGACGTTGGCCAGCAAGTTCGTGAAGAGGGTCTAGAGACTCACTATAAAAAACAAGGCACTCCAACAATGGGTGGAGTGGTGATGATTGGTGCAGTCATTCTGGCTACCATCTGTGTTGGTTATTTCGATTTAAAAATTGCTTCTCTTGTTACAGTTGCGCTTGCAGGTGCACTCATCGGGGTAGTCGATGACTACAAAAAAGTGCATTACAAAAACACAGAAGGCATGTCACCTAAGGGAAAGCTTATTTTACAATTTCTTGTAGCGGGGCTCTTTATTCTGGTTGCAGTAAATCAACTTGACATTGCTCCAACGCTTGTGTTTCCTCTAATTGGTGTTCTTGACCTAGGGGTTTTAAGCACAACATTTACTGTTGGAGCCACAACAATAACAATCCCTTGGCTCTATTTAATTTTTTGCCTGATTTTGCTCGTTGGAATGTGCAATGCTGTCAATTTGACTGACGGACTTGATGGTCTTGCAAGCGGTTGTGTGATGGTGGTAATGATTTTCTTTGCAGTTATTGCCTATCGCTTGAATTTACTAGAGCCAGCAATCTTTGCTGCCGCTGTAGGTGGTGCTTGTTGTGCTTTTTTGTGGTTCAATTCCAACCCTGCTTCGATTTTTATGGGCGACACAGGCTCCCTTTCGTTGGGAATGACTGTCGGTGCGCTGGCAATTTTAACAAAAACAGAAGTACTCTCAATCCTGATTGGCGGAATTTTTGTTGCAGAAGCAGTCTCGGTTTTAATCCAGGTTTTCTGGTTCAGAAAAACAGGCAAAAGAGTGTTCCTAATGGCTCCTCTACACCATCATTTTGAAAAAAAGGGCTGGGGAGAAAACAAAGTGGTTGTGAGATTCTGGATGATTACTGGACTTCTTGCTTCAGTTGGATTCGCTCTTTTCTTTGCAATGACAATACTTTAGTGATTAAATCGAAGGTCAAAAATGGAAATGAAACATAAATGCTCACCAGACAATTTGGGCAAAGTGCTAATTCTTGGGGAAGGAGTCACAGGAAAAGCCGTTGAAGACTATTTAGCAAAACAGCCCAATCGTGCATTGACAGTCGATGTCGTGACTGAAGAAGAACTTGCTAATTCAACAAAATCATATGATTTGTGCATTGCAAGTCCTGGCATCAGCGAGTTTTCTGATTTTTATGCAAAAGCAAAAAAGGTTTCTCGTGAGGTAATCAGTGAAGTTGAATTTGCCTATCGTGAATCGGAAATTGATTCAAAATGGATTGCCATCACAGGCACGAATGGAAAAACAACGACGACCTCGCTGACAGAGCACATTTTGACAGTGGCCGGCATCAATGCAGTTGCCGTTGGCAACATTGGACAAACTTGCATTTCTCAAGTTGACGGGCAAACAAAAGTCTATGTTGCTGAATGCTCATCATATCAGCTTGCTTCAACCTCAAAATTTGAACCTGACGCATGTGCGATTCTAAACATAACACCTGACCACATTAAATGGCATGAGGGTCTTGAAAACTACAGAGATGCAAAGTTCAAGATTTTTGCAAACTTAAGGGACAACGCTGATGCTTTAGTGTTTTTAGAACACCATCTTAAGTCACAGATCCCTGGCATCGATTCTTTCGCATGCAAGGTTGTGACCGACAAAAATTCAGACAAAGTTGGGATGGTCGCTTCTCTGGCAGAAGACATGAAGATTAAAGGCGAGCACAACATTCAAAATGCAGTTTGCGCCGCAGCTCTCACTTCTTTTATGGGTGTTAGTGATTCAACGATTAAAGAGGCGCTGTTGTCATTTAGCCCGCTTGAGCACAGGATTGAGCCTTGTGGGGACATGGATGGAGTTGCTTTTTATAACGATTCGAAGGCCACAAATGTAGATTCAACAATTAAGGCGCTTTCCGCTTTCCCGCAAGGACGTGTGATTCTTCTTCTTGGTGGAACCGATAAAGGCTCCGATTTGACGCCTCTCGTGAACGAGTGCAAAAGACCAGCGGGTTGCGGTTCTGTTGTTTCAACCGTTATTTGCTATGGCGACTCAAAAGCGCGTTTTTTGGAAAGTTTCAATCAGCTAGAAGATGAAGGAATTCCTGTTTTGGAAGCGAACAAATTATCAGATGCTTTTGCCCTAGCTGTTAAGAAAGCAAGTGATGGAGACAGTGTTCTTCTGTCGCCAGCGTGTGCGTCATTTGATGAGTTTAGTGGTTTTGAGGAAAGAGGAAGGCGCTTTAAACAGCTGGTGGAGCAGCTAAATGCTTAGAGATTTTCTCTCCAAAACATACTCTAGAGAAGTTTATATCGGCGTAATCATTTGTTGTGTGGTTTTGCTCTGCACAATTAGCCTGGTAATTCTTTATTCAGTTACGAGCTATGGCTACATTGTTGAAGATGCTTCCCCAATTACTGGCTTCAGGTCACAGGCTGCATATGTTTTTTTTGGGGCTCTGGTTTGTTATCTCTTTTATAAATTTCATAGCCTTGTGCAGTTCACCTATCGTTTCTGGATGGTATTTTTAGGGATTGTTGTTATGGCTCTCATATATTGTGGAGTTTTTGGTGTTAGCGCTCATGGTGCGACGCGCTGGATTCCAATTGGGCCAATCACAATTCAACCTGCGGAATTCTTGAAGCCAGCGATTCTTCTTGCTGCAACCTATATTGCCTCGCGTTTTAACCGTGGCTCCATTGGTTATCTCAAGTTGTTTGCTGAATCTGCAGTGTTTGTTGTTTTGCCAATTGCTGTTCTTCTTTTCTTTTGCAATGACATGGGCAGCTCTATGATTTGCCTGTTCTGTGTACTGTTTGTTTATTACCTGGCAGGTTTTAGCGGGACGTTAATAATAGCTCTTCTCGTTATAGTTGCTGCTGCTATTTTAGCAACCTCGTTTTTTGGAGACTCTTTTAGGTCTGCACGTTTTGTTTTTCTCAATCCTTGGGATGATGGGCAGAATGGCATGGGTTATGGTTATCAACTAATCAGGTCCTATTATGCAATTGCGTCAGGTGGTTTTTTTGGACGCGGAATTGGTGCATCTCATGAAAAATATGATTATCTTTTCGGCTCCGACAACGACTTCGTGTTCTCAATCATTTGTGAGGAACTGGGTCTTTTTGGTGCACTTGTAGTTCTTTTATGCATTGTTGCTATTTTTGTGTGTTCATGCAAATTGGCTAGCATGCAAAACGGAGTTGAATCTAAACTTTTAGTTTATGGTGCAGCTTTCCTTATCGTCTCACAATCGCTAATTAACGTAGCTAGTGCAGTTGGTTGTTTCCCCACGACTGGTAAACCACTGCCTTTTGTTTCGGCGGGTGGAAGTTCAGTTATGGCTTCGTTTATTCTGCTTGGATTTATTCTTTCTTTCGCTAAAAATGCAGAAATTGAAACAGAACATGACAGACGCCGTGGTGACATTCAAATTTACACAAGAACAAGTGACCACGCAACTTCCAAACAAAAGAAGCAATTTGGTTCTAGGCTCACAGATTCTAGTGTGAATGCAGGCTCACGCAGCCATCCGAAGGGGAGAGCGAACGATTTGGGAGACAAAAGAAACGATTACGCTCGCATCGATTCTGGGCATTCTGGCACACAGAGACGAGCTGACTTGCGGGGTGGGTCGTTTGGTTCTTCACGCAACAGACATTCTTCTATTGAATGGACCGATTCTCTTTCACGTTCAAGTGAGAGACGACCGACAACTAAAAATAAGGACTATTCTAAAGAAATAAAACAGCCAAGTTTTTTGGATAAAAAACGATAAAGAGGTGTTTCTATGAATGTTGTAATCACTGGAGGTGGCACTGCAGGACACATTTACCCTGCTTTAGCACTTGCCGATGAACTAACTGCTCGTGGGGCAAAGGTTTATTATGCAGGAACCCCTGCAGGCGCTGAATCACGCTTGGTCCCAGCGGCGGGTTATGAATATGTGGCATTTGATGTTTCTGGTTTTGATCGCTCAAGACCTTGGACGGCTTTGACTGCCTTGAGAAAGGCAAATAAATCTAAGGCCAGAGCGACTTCATGGTTAAAAGAAATTGACGCTAATCTCGTTGTTGGATTTGGAGGCTATGTTTCTGTTCCAGTTGTGCATGCTGCTCAAAAGCTGGGGATAAAAACTGCAATTCACGAACAAAATTCAGTTATGGGACTTGCTAATGAAGAATTGAGCAAACATGCCGATGCAGTGTGTTTGACCTATGAAAACGCAGCTAACAAAGTAAAAGACAAATCAAAGGTGGTTGTTACTGGAAATCCTGTCAGAAAGGATGTTTTGAGTGCAACGCGCGAAGAGGGAATTTCAAAGTTCGGTTTGTCAGAAACCTCAGAAGTCTTTCTAGTTTTTGGAGGTAGCCTTGGCGCAAAAACAATTAATGAGACTATCGTTAAATTAAAAGATCAACTACTTAGTGTCGATGGACTTGAAATTATTCATGTTGCTGGAAAGCGTGATTATGATTGGGTTTGTGGGTGTTTAAAACTCAATGAGGACGAGAAGAAACGCTATCACTTGCTTGATTATTGTTATGAAATGCCAAAAGCACTCGCTTGCGCCGATGTGATTCTATCGAGGGCGGGAGCCACTTCTTTAGCTGAAATTTCTGCAAGAAAAATACCAGCGCTTCTTGTGCCTTTCCCGCATGCAACGGCCGACCATCAAACAAAAAATGCCGAGAGTTATGTGGACGCTGGTGCCGCCTATTGGTGCAAAGACGACGAAGTTGGAAGCGTTTCTTTTCTTCAACTCCTTTTTGACATCATTAAAAACAAGGAAACTCGCGAGAAAATGAAAATAGCTGCCGAGAGTTTTGGCACCGTGGACGCAACCGCAAGGCTCGCTGACACTGTAATTCAATTGATAAAATAGAGTGAGTCGATTTTGGAGATGAACATGACAGACACAAATCAAACACATAACAAACTTCACTTTATTGGAATCGGTGGTGTTGGAATGAGTGGACTTGCTCGCATTGCCTCTTCTCAGGGGATACGCGTCAGCGGGTCAGACATGAAAGCATCACGTTTTACCGACCAGCTTGAAAAAAGTTGGATTCCTGTGTCTATTGGGCAGGATGCAAAAAATGTGCCTGAAGGCGATGATGTCGCTGTTGTTGTCTCCACGGCAATCATGGATGACAATCCTGAGCTTGTTGAAGCAAATCGACGTGGCTTAAAAATAATTCACAGGGCTCAACTCTTGGAATATCTTGGACGCAATTTAAAAACTCTTGCTGTTGCCGGCACTCATGGAAAGACTACAACAAGTTCTATGCTTGCTTGCGTTCTTGATGACATGGGGCTTGATCCAACTTTTGTTATTGGTGGAATGGTTTTGGCCTACAACACCAACGCTCGACCAGGCTCTGGTGAGTTTTATGTTGTTGAAGCAGATGAGTCAGACAAATCTTTGACTTGTTTGAGCCCCTATGCAGTAGTGGTTACAAGCATTGAGAGTGACCATCTAGATCACTACAAATCACTTGATGAAATATATGAGAAATTTGGTCAATTTATTGCAAGTGTTCCTGAAGGAAATCCAGCAATAGTTTGCGCTGATGATGATCGATTGGTTAAATTGGCAAAAGCTAGCACGAAAAACGTCATTACCTATGGTTTTTCAGAAGATGCAGACGTTCGCATAATTGAAAGCGAACGCGTTGGTGTTGGCTCTGTTTTTAAGGTCCAGCTCAAAAACGGCGAGGTTGTTGACAGTGCAATTATGAAAAATCCAGGCACTCACAACGAACTTAACGCAACAGCCGTGCTTGCCTTAATAGAGTCACTTGGTCTCGATGTTGAGATGGCTGCAAAAAAACTCAGAAATTTTAGCGGCGTACATCGCCGTTTTGAACTTGTTGGAAGCGCGAACGGTGTGACAGTTATTGACGACTATGCGCATCATCCTACTGAGATTAAAGCCACCATCAAGGCTGCTAAAGAGCTTGATTTCAACAAAGTACACGTGATTTTTCAACCGCATCGCTACACTCGCGCAAAGCTATTCTGCGATGTTCTTGCGAAAGAGTTTTCAGAAGCGTTTGATGATGCAGATTCAATCATTTTCACTAACGTTTATGCTGCAGGAGAGACACCCATTCCAGGAATCTCTGGTGAAACTTTCCTTAACACAGTTTTGGAACACACAGGACATCCAGATGCTGAATATGTTCCCCGGCTTGCTGATGTGGCGCCACACATTGCCAAGAAAGCTAAAACAGGAGATCTTGTTATTACGATGGGAGCTGGAGATATCACCGAGATTGGCCCAATGATATTAGACGAAATTAAAAAAGGAAACTAGACTAGATAAAATGTCACACAGCCAGGCACCAAAACACGCAAATGCTTTGAGCGCGCTGTTTTTGGACGATAGCTTTGATTGCGAGGTTTTGTTTAATGAACCAGCTACAAGGCACACTACATATCATTGTGGTGGTCCATTTAAATTTTTTTGCACAGTAAACACTATCGAATCTCTGCAAAAATTATTGCGCGCTTGCGATTCAACAAACATGCCTTTTTTCATGATCGGGAAAGGGTCAAATTTGCTTGTTTCTGACGAAGGCTTTGATGGCGTTGCGTGCTCTTTGGGTCGAGATTTCAGAAAAGTAAACATCGATGAGGAAAAATGCTTGATTACAGCAGGGGCTGGAGTTTCGTTTGCAAAAGTGTCACAGTTGGCTTTTAATAACATGCTCTCTGGCCTGGAATTTGCTGTTGGAATTCCTGGGACTGTTGGTGGCGCACTTGGGATGAATGCAGGCACAGGCGGTGTTGGCTTGTGCGATGTTATTTCTTCAGTCTCTATTCTTGATATTAACAATGACTATCGTCTAAAAAAACTTTGTAAAGACGATTTTAATTTTGGATATCACTATTCAGAAATTCAGAAAATGGGAATTGCAGTTGAATGTGAAATTGAGCTCAAGAAATGCAAAACTTGGGATTTAAAAGTTCACATGGAAGAAAAGCTTAAGAAACGAAACAAAACTCAACCTGGCGGTCACAATTGCGGAAGCGTTTTTAAAAATCCAGAAGGAGACAGCGCAGGCAGATTAATCGAGCAAGCTGGACTCAAAGGCACACGCATCGGTGGAGCTGAAATTTCTGAGTTACACGCAAATTTTTTCCCAAATGTTGATAATGCAAAATCGCAAGACATTATGGATTTAATTAGGTTGGCGCAAACTGAAGTGAAAGAAAAGTTTGGAGTCTTGCTCGAGCCAGAAGTCCAATTTTTGGGTTTTTAGCACTGGAGTTTTTTGGAGAATAACACACATAAAGGCAACCCTCGCGCAAATAACCCGCGTGCAAACTCTTCGCAGACGAAGGTCTCCTCTTCTGTTGCTCGTTCACGCGCTATCAAATCAGATGGCTTGGCAAGGTCGGGGAATCCTAGGGCTAAAAAAAACGAAAAACCTGTAGCTCTGGAAGGGTTTAGTCAGTCAAGCGTTTCTGAAATCAAGAAAGAAGCAAACCGTCAAGAAAAAGAATCTAAAAGAACTGCGGTTCGTGAAGAAAAAAGAGCAAAAAAAGAGAGAAAAGCTTCAGAAAAGAGGGAACACAAAAACAAGCCATTTAATTTAAAGAAGTTTTTCATAGGTTTGTTTTTACTTGCACTGGTTGCATCGGCTGGTGCTTTTGTTTACTTAGCAAACTCTGATGTGCTTGAGATTACAGAAGTTGGATATGTTGGAGCCGACCATCTCACGCAGGCTGAATGTGAGGCGCTAGCGCCAAGTCCTGTGGGACAAAATCTTTTGACTTTCGACGGTAAAAAAATTGAGAATGGTTTTTTGCGCGACGCATGGGTCGATGGTGTCGAATTTAAGCGTGAATGGCCACATAAATTAAACATTGTCATTAAGGAAAGAAAAATTGGCGCAATTGTTGACTTTAATTCAGGTGCAAATCAAACCCCACAGAGCTGGGTTATCACTCTTGATGGCACTTGGATTATGGCAATTCCTGACAAGGATTCTGAGACTGGTCAGATGATTTCGCAAAAGATTTATGAAGACTCCGAAAATGCGGTTCACATTAAAGATTGCCCAAATGGGATAGCGCCTGAAATCGGCGGCAAAACAACTGATGATTCTGTTGTTAATGCACTAAACATCCTAAATGGCTTTTCGACAGATTTAAAAGATCAAGTGAAGTCAATTTCTGTGCCAAATCTTAATGCAACAACACTTCGCCTAAAAAATAATGTAGAAATTGCATTTGGCACTTCAGAAAACATCCGCGATAAAGAGCGCATTGCAAAAGAAATAATGGAACAAAATGACAAGGTGGTCTATATCAATGTTCGTTCCACCGACAGGCCAACTTGGAGAAGCGCAAGCTAAAGTTGGATAAGTTCGTCGGCTAGAGTTTTTTTGTTAGAAACAACGTCGAATAGTGGTTCTAGATATTTCTTCTCGTCTTTATCTAGTCCCAAACTAGCGACATCAAGAAGTTTCTTGCAAGCCGTAGTTGCTGGCATTCCATACACTTCCCCTGAAAGGCCTTTTTCTTCGAGATTGCGCTTTGCTTCTTCAAAAGTTGTTTCTGATTGAGGGCCAAAATAATCTTCTATGCTTGAAAGTGCTTCTTCTGAATAGAAAATGCCTTTGATTAAAGCCACATATGCGACTTCCATGTTGGTTGGAAGAGCATCGGCTGGGCGGATTTCGATGAAGTTTTTTAGCCTCACATCATTGAACAAATGTGAGCATGCTGCTGCACAATCGTTGTTACTCATTTCTTTGTCGCCATAGACTTCGCTCGTGCTTTTGTTTGTTAGATGGCCATCATCTCCATCCATCTCAAACATCGCCTGAGTGTTAAGGACGAGTTCTGCACATTTTTCGAAGTTAAAAGAATCTTCAAAAATTCCTGGCATGGCGCCGCACCGTCTTGGATCGCAATCTTCCCATACCTGGGTGCGCATGATGTGGTGCGTTCGCTTCTCTCCTTCAAACATTGGAGTGTTGTCACACAAAATTGCAAAAAGTGGTGTTAAAACATATGCAAGACGCAGTTTGCGAATGCAATCGGCTTCGCTTGAATAATCAATTGATACTTGGGTCGATCCAGTTCCTCTCATCATGCGAATGCCTTTTGGCGAGTTTTTCAAGAAATATTTAGTCATTAACTCATATCTAACTTTTGGAATGATGACGAGTTCTTCTGCTTTACATTTTGGGTGATAGCCAATTGCGAGCATTTTGATGCCATGAGGTTCTGCAAGTGCATTTACTCGTTTTTGGAAGGTTTCAAATGCTTCAAAAACTTCTTCTAGCTTTTCAAACGGACCAGCGGAAAGCTCGAACTGGCCAGCAGGTTCAAGAGTGATTGAATCGCGTTCGTTTTTTATGCCGATAAGATTTTTTTGTTCATCTAGGATTTTTTCTGGATAGAACTCTAGCATGTTTTCCATCAGCCATTTTTGACCGAATTCATCGAAGTATTTAACCTGGGAATTGTCGTCATAAACAAGCGTGTACTCAAGCTCAACACCGAGTTTTTGGGAGTTGCTTTTAATGCCGCTCTTATAAAAATTTACCATGCTCTCTACATGGTTTTCGTAATTATGCATGCTTCCTCCAGTCTCGAAAGTGGTCACATGCTAACCTGCAGTTCATTATAAATTAAGCGGAAATGCCGCTTTTGTTATAATTTTTTAATTGTAAAAAATAAAACAGGGGAGTTATTTTTATATGGCTTCACGAGCTTTAAAGGGAAGAAAGAACGTCCGTAAGCATGATGTTAAAAGTGGCTTTTTAACCTTTTTACTTGTTCTTTGTAGCATTTGCGTCGTGACAGGAATAGGCATCTATTTCATGTGCGATGCTTGGCTTAAAGACATCCCAGACTATTCAAATTTAAATCAGCTGAACAATTCTGAGACATCGACTGTTTATGCAAGTGATGGTGAAACTGTTTTGGCAGAATTCCAACTTGAAAACAGGTCGCCAGTTTCTCTTGATGAAGTCAGTGACTACGTTAAAAAAGGAACTGTAGCAACAGAAGACGAACGTTTCTACAACCACAACGGCTTTGACCTCTATGGAACAGGCCGTGCATTGTTTAACAACATTTTTGGTGGGAGCCTTGAAGGCGGCTCGACAATCACGATGCAACTTGCAAGAAACACTGTCATTTCTGATGAGATGCAAGACATTTCAATTAAACGTAAAGTACGTGAAATTTACATCGCTCTTAAGATGGAGCAGCTCTACAACAAAGACGAACTTTTGAGACTGTATTTAAACACCATTAACTATGGTTCTGGTGCATATGGAATAGAAGCGGCTTCGGAGCGTTATTTTTCAAAGCATGCAAACGAGCTCACTTTAAATGAGGCCGCAACGTTAATTGGCATCCCTCAGTCGCCGACATACAACAACCCAATTGATAACATGGAGCAGTGTGTACAAAGGCGCAACCTTGTTTTAACTCGAATGGTTTCAAACAAAGTTATTACGCAGGAAGAGGCCGACGAGGTTATGAATCAGGATATCGAGCTGAATCCAAGTGAGCCTTCAACTAATGGAATTCATCAATATCCCTATTTCACAAGCTATGTTCGAAACCAACTCACTAACAATTCTGAAAAGTATGGCTTGACTTCAGCTGATTTGTGGGGAAGTGGTTTAAAAGTTGTAACTACTCTTGACCTTGAGTGTCAAAAAGATTTAGACGAAGCTTCTCAGCAAAAGGCTGATTCGGCAGGATTTCAAGTAGCAAGTGTAGCGCTAGATTCAAACACTGGCTACATTAAGGCAATACATGGTCAGGGAAATTATGACGAGTCGCAGGTTAACCTCGTTACAGGTGATGGCACGAATGGACGTCAGGTTGGTTCATCGTTTAAAGTCTTTACACTAATTGCAGCTATAGAGGCTGGCATTGATCCTAACACGATGGTTGACTGCGGAACCTCTATTACAATGAACGGTTCTGTGATTACTAACTATGGTGGTGCAAATTATGGAACGAGATCAATATCGTCTGCATTGGCAGTTTCTTCAAACACAGGTTTTATTCGACTTTGTAATTATGTAACACCTGCAAAAGTGATTGAGGTTGCAAGGCGAATGGGAATTACGGCTGACTTGCCTGATGTTCCAACGTTGACGCTTGGTGTAGCTTCTATAACACCTCTTCAAATGGCGGGAGCATATGCTTCTATTGCAAATGGCGGCACCTATTATGAACCAGAATGCGTGTTAAGAATCACCGACCAGACGGGAAAAGTTTTGGTTGATAACTCAAATCCTGTTGGAAAGCGTGCGATGTCAGCCGAAGTTGCATATGCTGCTACTGAGGCAATGAAGACAGTTGTTACAAGCGGAACTGGTGTGTCTGCTCGCCCATCTACACAAGTTGCTGCAGGAAAGTCGGGAACATCTGAAGACCACAAAGACTCCTGGTGGATTGGAATTACTCCACAGGTGACGGCAGCATTTTGGATGGGAGACTTTACAGAAAACTACACTGATGCCCGATCGACATATTCCACGGTTGAAAGTGCATTTAAAGTGTTTATAGATTCCTATCTGAGAGGACAACAAAGCAAAGATTTTCCTAAGGCATCAAATCCGCCTTACATTGCTAATTTTAAAGACGTAGCTAACCACATTGGAATTGGTTCTTCGTCAGACAACAGCGACAAGTCAAGTAATGAAAACAATCAGAACTCTCGAAATGAGCAAACCACTTCATCTCAGGACCAAGGTTCAGGTGGGACATCTGCCGGTGACTCAACCGGTGGCGACACTGGAGGTGGTGGTGACACTGGAGGCGGTGGCGACACTGGAGGTGGTGGTGACACTGGAGGTGGTGGTGACACCGGAGGTGGCGCTGGCGGAGGTACCGGAGGTGGAGATACTTCAGGTGGTGCAACAACTGGATAGTTGAAGTATTTTCAATGTTTTCCGTGGTTAAATGTGTTTGGTGAAAATTAATTCTGAGAGGTCTTTGAATGAAAAATAAAGCATTTAATTTAGCTTTAGCTATTGTGATTTTGTGTGCTGGATTTAGCGTTGTAGGATGTAGTGGACTTTCAGGTACTGGGAGTGATAACCAACAAAAAACTCCAATTGAACAAGCTCGCGACTACGTTTCAAGTCTAGATTCCTGTGCTGCCGATTTGTCTTCAAAATATGATGAATTGGTTGAAGCTTACACAAAATCCGATACAGTTGCTGTGAGATTAAAAATTGAAGAATTAAAAGACATTCTTGATAAAGCTGCTAATTTGGAAGTTCCACCTGCACTCAAAGAGGAAGGAACTAAATATCAATCGGCTTGCAACGACTTGAAAGAGGCGCTTTCTTCCCTTGAAGAGGCTTCCAAAACTTCTAAATCTGGGCAGAATGTTGACAGCTTAATTTCTGATGCTTCAAGTAAATATGAGTCGGCAGTTCAGACCTTGAAAGAGGCAGATGCAGCTATTCAATCTAAGCTTGAAAAGCTCAAATAGACATGAATGTGCCAGAATTACTTGCTCCAGCTGGTTCGTTAGCTGCGCTAAATGCTGCGGTTAGAAGTGGTGCCGATGCTGTCTATTTAGGATTAGATAACTTTAACGCCAGGAGAGGCGCCGACAACTTCACATTAGAGACTTTGTCTGATGCATGTGATTATTGTCATTTGCGCGGAGTTAAGGTTTATGTGACAATCAACACTCTCGTTATCACACGTGAACTATCGTCTTTAATGTCGATGATAAATGGGGCAATTGACTGCGGCGTTGATGCGTTTATTGTTCAAGATCCTGGCATTTGCAATGCAATTTCTTCTCATTTCGGGCCTGGTTATGTTCATATTTCAACACAAATGAACATTCACAATGTCGATGGAGTTTATGCTGCAAAAGCACTTGGTGCTGGGAGAATCACTCTTGCGCGTGAACTATCCCTTGGTGAGATTGAAGAAATTGTGAAAGTTGCCCATGATCTAAGCATTGAAATAGAGTGTTTTGCACATGGTGCGATTTGCGTTTGCTATTCTGGACAATGTCTAATGAGTTCATGCATTGGAGCGAGAAGCGCAAACCGCGGAATGTGTGCTCAGGCGTGTCGTTTGCCCTATTCACTTCTTCGTGGAGATGAGAAAAAGCTGTCTTCAAAAGAAACTGATGTGCATCTTCTGTCGCCAAAAGACATGTGTCTAATTGACGATTTGACTTCAATTGCAAATGCCGGAGTTGATTCAATCAAGATTGAAGGCAGGATGAAGTCTCCTGAATATGTTTCTTCAGTTGTTGAGGTCTATCGTGCCGTTTTGGATCGCATTAAAAAAAGTGGCGAAGCAAACAGCACCACTGCCGAGATGAATGAGCTAAAAGCATCTTTTTCTCGTGGCTTTACTGATGGATATTTGCATGGCGAGCGCGGAAATGATTTTATGAGCTACGCTCGACCAAACAATCGCGGCTTGTTTGTGGGCCGCATAAAATCGAAAAGAATTTTGGGTGACAGACGCGTCCAGATCGAAATTGAATCTGACGTTTCTCTTTTTGCTGGCGACACAATTACCATTTGGACAAAGCATGGTACAACTGCAATCGTTATTCCAAATAACAGTTCAACTAAAGGAAAACGTTTTAAATTTGAAACTGACATAAATTGCAAAGATGTTCGTGAAAAAGACCGAGTGTTTAGAGTTAGGTCTGCAGAAGATGAGTTCCATGAGAACTTTTCAGAACCTCGACTTCCAATTTCTGCATCACTTGTGTTGAAAATTGGACAACCTTCCCGTCTCACTGTAAACAGTGGAGAAAAGTCAGTTTATATAGAAGGTTCTATTGTGGAACCTGCTAGAACTAAAGTTGTTTCACGAGAGGACGTTGAAGCCCATTTTAATCGCCTTGGAAACACCGATTTTTATCTTGATGAATTTGAATTAATTCTTGATGATGGCGTGGGCATTGGTTTTTCCGAGATTCATCGCCTGCGTGCTTCTGCGATAGATAAGTTGAGGCAGCTTCTTTGTGAGCGTGAAAACGTTTGTGCAGAGATTTCTTCTTCGAAGATTAAGAGTCTCAAGAAAAGCGCTGAACCTGTTGTTTGCGCAATTGTTGCTAATGCCGAAGATGCTCGTCTGGTGAGCAGAGCCGGCGTTGTGCCATATGTTCAATCTTTCCATATCAAGCACGGGCAAGGAAGCCGTGAAGGTGCTGTTTTGGTAGAGCCAACACAAAGTTCCTACCCAAATGATGTCACAGTCATGGCTCCTTTGGTTTCGCGTGATTCTTTTGGAGATTCTCGAGAGAGTAAGCTAAGTTTTGACACTTGCGAAACTGTTACGAAAGCAACCAGAGTTTATTGCGACGACATTGCACATGTTCTTAAGGCGAAAGCTAATGAACAGCAGTTTGAGATTGGTCAGTTTTTCCCCGTCACTAATGACTGCACTGTTGATTTAGTCAATAAAATGTGCCCTGAAGTTGTGTGGATTTCACCTGAGTTAAACATGGCACAAATTGCTGATGTAGCCTCAAAAATTGACAGTGAGGTTGGCGTTTTTGTTTGTGGTCCACAACGTCTCATGACGACTGAACATTGCATTTTGATGAGCGAGGGGCCTTGCAATGAAGATTGTCCAGGTTGCAGGAGACGCAGGCAAAGGCACTTCCTTCACGACAGAAAAGAAGTTGATTTTCCTGTAGTTAGCGATTGTTTTGGGAGAAGCACAATTTATAATTCGGTTGATTTAGACTTAACACCAAATTTGATTGAGCTGATGAATGTCGGCGTTAGCCGTTTTATGATTGATGCAACTTTAATGCCGCAAAAAGAGTTGACGAGAACGATTTCTCGCGTAAAAGAGGCTCTGAAAAATTCACCTAAGAGCAGACAAAAGAACACGACGTCTGGCCACCTTTTTAGAGGTGTGTAGTGCAAATTGTGGGACAATTGTACAGTTAAGGAAGCATGACAGGAAAGGAAGATCATGGGGATCTTTTCAAAGTTCGAAAGAAAAGTTGAAGACAGCGTTGAAGGCGCAGCTTCTGCGTTCGAAAAATCGGCGCTCACTCCTGTTCAAATAACAAAAAAAGCAGAAAAGCAAATGAAGCGTGAGAAAGTTGTTGGCAAAGGCAGGCAAATTGCTCCAACGCTTTACACTTGTCTTGTTTCTTCTGAAGATGACGCTAAGCTTTTTGGCTATTACCCCACACTAGCTGGGGAAGTTGAAACATATCTCGCAGCAAAGGCCGATGACAACGGGCTTTCCCTAGACTGCAAACCTTTAGTGAGATTCGTTGCAGACCCTGAACTTCGAAAGGGGAAGTTTGATGTGATCGCAGAGCTTGTGGCTCCTCAAACAGTTGAAGAGCTTCGTGCTCAGGAAAACGAGAGATATGGAATTGCTACACCTGCAACTGTTTCTCCATCTGCAAAAAGGACAGTCTCACCTAGCCCTGCTCAGAGTGATTATCAGCAAATACCAGTGTCACAACAGCGAGAGAATCCTCGTCTTGCTCAGTCGGCAAAAAGGCAGGTTGATGCCGTCGCAGCAGTACCATCTGTTGTGCCCTCAAACGTTGTGACTCCTAAAGTTCCTGAAGTTGGACAACAGTCCCCTGCTGCTCGTGCACAGGCCATGACAGAGCAATCAAGAATCCCATCGGTTGATGTTTCGTCGGCAAAAGCTCAACCAAATTCCTCGGCCGTCTACAATGTTCAAGCTAATGTGCAGTCAGCAATTCCATCTGTCGATGCTTCGATTGATGATGTGCAGCCAGACATTCCTTCGGTAGACAGGCAATTAAAACCTGCGGTGCCTTCTGTTGATGACCGTTTTTCGGGATTAGATGTCATGAGTGATGATGTCTTTGTTCAGCCACACCCTAAGCAGGTTGCACCTGTGCAAAATTCGCAAGTTGCACAAGTTTCACAGCAAATGGCCGCAAACCCCCAGCAAGACGTTTCCCAAGAAAGAACAGTTGCTGTTGCACCTCAGGCAGTACCAGTTCAAACTAACGTTTATTTTTACGATGAAGAAAATGACATTGCCTATTCTTTGACTGGCGGTGTTGAAAGAATTGGTCGTGAGTCAAGCAACGACATTGTTATCTCTGACATAAACGCATCGCGCACGCATGCAGAAATTCACATGGAACCAAATGGCACTTGGATAATTTCTGACCTTGGCTCAACTAATGGACTTTATGTAAACGGAAGAAGAGTGAAATCGGCCCCGCTAAACGATGCCGACATCGTTTTAATTGGAACAACACGCCTTGAGTTCCAAATTTTGTAGGCAATGGATTTCCTTATCTTAATAAGGTTTTAAATGATTGACGTAATTTTGCTCATAGGCAGGCTTCTTTTCGTTGCCATTCTCTATCTTTTCTTGTTTGCGCTTGTGAAAACAGGAATTGGAATGGTGAAGGGCACGAACTCTAAAGAGAAGAAGTGGAATTTGAGTGTTGAAACAGGCCCGAAGGAACTTCGTGGTGTAAAGATTGTTGTCACAGGACCAGTTATTGTTGGGCGCTCGCCTGGAGCTGACATTGTTATTGCGGCAAGCTATGTTTCAGGACGTCATGCTCAGTTTAGACTCATGGGGCAAAATCTTTTCGTCGAAGATCTTGGTTCCACGAACGGAACATTTGTTAACGGGAACAGAATTTCTGCGCCAGCCGCGCTCAAAAATAACGATGTTGTTAGCGTTGGCGACGTTTCGATTAGGGTGCGTTTCAAATAATGACAGCGATTGGAAAACATTCAAAGCACGGCATTGTTTCAAAGTTGGGAGAACCAAACTTTGGATCTCGCACTGACATCGGACGTGTTAGGGAACACAATGAAGATTCTTTGATTGTCAAATATCCTCTTTATGCTGTCTTTGATGGCATGGGAGGACACGCTGCTGGAGAAGTTGCGAGTGAAATTGCCTCGAAGGTTGTGTTTGAGCGCGCACCTGAATCGCTTGATGCGAATGCTTTGGGACAGGCCGTGATGGATGCCAACCTTGAGATTATTCATGCGGCGGCCACTGGTGTTGGCAAGAAGGGCATGGGAACAACTTGCACGGCTGCAATGTTAATGGGAGAGACACTCATCATTGCGCAGGTTGGTGACTCGCGTTGCTATCTTTTACACGATGGTGAGCTTTCTCAGTTGACGCGCGACCATTCCTATGTTGCAGATCTTGTAGAACAGGGCGCAATAACAAAAGATTATGCTCGCGTTCACCCCGATCGTTCAAAAATTACACGCGCCCTAGGAACCGATCCAAACATGGTTCCAGATTTATATGAATTAAATGTTTCGTCGGGAGATCGCTTGCTTCTTTGTAGCGATGGCCTCTATTCAATGATTACAGACGACGACATTGAGCACATTTTAAATGCCGAAAGCGACCCACAAGATGCAGCAGATCGACTTGTTCGTGAGGCTAATGAGTGGGGAGGGCACGACAATTGCACAGTCATTGTTGTCGATGTTTCAGGTTTTACAGAAATAAAAAAAAAGAAAGTAGCTCGCAAAACTAAAGTAGGGGCAGGCATTGTTGTTTGTCTGCTTTTTGCAATTTTGGGAACTGCTGGTTGGGCGTTTAATAACTGGATTTCAAACGCTGCCTATCTTGCAGAATGCGACGGGAAAGTTGCAATTTACCATGGCATTGTGATGGGGGATGTTGGTGGCAGAACTGATAACCTTGGTGAAATCAGTGACGTTAACATTTCAGACCTTGATTCGGGTGTTGCCGAAAGAATCAGGCGTGGTGAAATTAGCTACAACAACTATTCAGAGGCTCAAGCACTTGTGAAGTCATATAAGCAAAACATTGATACAAAAAAGCAAGACGAACAAAAGAAAAAAGATGCCGCAAGCGAGGCGACGGCACAAGGCCAAAGTGCCGAGATAAACAAAGAAAGCGAGTAATTTATGAAGCGCAGAAACATGGAACTTCTGCTTTTGTGTATTGCGGCGCCGATTGTGATTGTTTTGTTCGCAATGCTTGTTCTTGTTGGCGGGCAGGAGTTGTCTTTTAACACTCTTGGCGTTCCAATTGGCATCTTCGCTGCTTTTTTGGTGGCTCATTTTGCTGTTCGGAAACTTGCACCAAACGCCGACCCTGCGATTCTTCCCATCACTTTTGCGCTATCAGGCATCGGAATCGCTTTTGTTACGCGCCTCGCACCTGAATCAGCAGGTCGACAGCTCATGTGGCTTTTTGCAGGTGTTGCAATCCTCATTCTCATTTTGTGGCTTGTTAAGTCGCTTGATAAGCTTGCTGAATATAAATATACATTCATCATTGTTGGTATTTTGCTTCTTTTAGCACCAATGCTTCCGGTCGTTGGCTCAGAAGTGAATGGATCTAGACTCTGGATCGAAATTGGTGATTTTTCTTTTCAGCCTGGAGAACTTGCAAAAATATGCATTGTGATTTTTTTGGCGGGCTATTTAGCTCAACATCGGGAGATGCTCTCTATTTTTTCATGGAGAGTTGGACCCTTTCACCTCCCATCGTTAGCGACGCTGCTGCCTCTCATTGTCATGTGGGCACTTGCTTTTATGGTTGTCGTTCTCGAAAAAGATCTTGGTTCGGCGCTAGTTTTATTTCTCGTGTTTCTTGTTGTTCTATACATTTCAACAGGCAAGAAGTTCTACATTATCATCGGTGTTTTGTTGGCAGGCATAGCTGCTGTTCTCCTTTATCATTTCTTCTCGCACGTTCAAGTGCGTGTGCAAATCTGGCAAGATCCATTTGCTGACGCGCAGGGCACTGGATATCAACTTGTGCAAAGCATTTATTCTTTTGCTGACGGCGGAATTTTTGGCGTTGGTATCGGCAAGGGACTTTGCACTAGCATTCCATATGTCGAGAGCGACTTTATTTTCGCAGCAATTTGTGAAGAAACAGGTTTGCTTGGCGGAGCGGGAGTTCTTCTTCTTTATTTGTGTTTTGCAATTCGAGGTGTGTGCATTTCGGCACGTGCAAAATCAGACGTCTCTTGTTTTATGGCTGCTGGTTGCACTGCAATCATCGTTCTTCAAGCTTTCATTATCGTCGGCGGTGTAACTCGCCTCATACCAATGACTGGCATCACTTTGCCTTTCATTTCCCAAGGCGGAACATCGTTGATTTGTGGCTTTATTATTGTGGCTTTGCTTTTGAAGGCAGGCGAGGAAGGCACCGGCATCAACAGTGAGATGAAAACGAGCGTTATGCACCGAGCCTCTGATTCTGGAGTTCTTGGTCGTCATGCTTTGTCGAAGCGATTGACAGTTCAAATAATTATTTACAGTGCTTTGTTTGCAGCACTTGTTGCGAATTTGACATATCTAATGGTCATAAACGCCGACAGCATTAAAAGTATGCCAAGCAATAACCATTCAATCACCAAAGAAGCTACCACCGAGAGAGGCACAATTTCGACATCTGATGGAGTTGTGCTTGCTCGCAGTGAACAGCAAGATGACGGGACCTACAAGAGAGTCTATCCATCAGGCAATTTGGCAAGTCATGTTGTTGGCTATTATTCTTCGCGTTATGGAACGAGCGGAATTGAGGCATCGTGGAATGATGCGCTAAAAGGTGACAGCAATTTGGCGACGTTTGATGATTTGCTTAAATATATGATGGGCACTCACACATCGGGTAACGATGTTAAGTTGACACTAAACTCTTCTGTTCAACAGGCAGCTCAAAATGCACTTTCTGGCTACAAAGGGTCTTGTGTTGTGATTGATCCAACAACAGGCGAAGTGCTGGCAATGGCATCTTCTCCGACATATGATGCATCTCAAGCAGAAGATGTTCTTTCTAGTTCGGGAAACAGCGACGATTCTTCTTTGTTGAACAGGGCAACAAACTCGCTTTCGTCTCCTGGTTCTACGTTTAAAACGGTCACGCTTTCTTCTGCATTTGAAAACGGGGTGGCAGATGAAGACACTGTGTTTTCTGCTCCTGGATCCATAGAAATCGGCAATGCTAAAGTCACAAACTATGCAGGCGCTGGTTATGGAGATGTAACATTGAAGCGCGGTTTTGAGTATTCCTTGAACACAGTGTTTGGACAGCTGGGCACACAAATTGGCGCTCAGAGGCTTGTAAAAACTGCAGAGAACTTTGGATTTAACGATGAAATTGACTTTGACCTGCCTGTACTCACAAGTTTGATGCCTGATCCAAGTGAAATGACAGAGTGGGAGACTGCGTGGGCGGCAGCGGGCGAGCCTGTTGGACAACACTCAAGTCCAGCTGGTCCTCAGACCAACACATTCCAAATGGCACTCGTGGCATGCGGCATTGCTAATGGTGGAACTATCATGAAACCCTATCTTGTCGAAAGCACCAACAACGCTAACGGTGAGATTTCCTACACCGCAAAACCAAAAACATATAAAAATGCAGTTTCTAAAGAAGTCGCTGATCGTGTCCTCGAGTGCATGAAAGGCGTTGTAAAAGAAGGAACTGCGACGGGCGCTTCCGTGCCAGGGGTTACTGTTGCTGGCAAAACTGGAACGGCTGAAAACGCGGGGCGTGAGGCCGATTCTTGGTTCATAGGAATTGCCGATGCCGATGGCGCTAAAAATGTTGTGGTTGCATTGGAGTTAGAGCAAGCTGGCGAGGGAGCGGCGACTTCGCGGGTCAAGCAGGTGATTACGGCTGCTCTTAAAGCTCAGGGAGTTATCAATTAGGAAAAAGTTTGTGTTGGAGGCTGTGATAAAATTTATCCACAGATAAGCGTCACTTTTAAACACAAACAAGCAAAAAATATAGCACGTGTGAGGGGTAATATGACTGCTACATCATCAATGACAGGCAAAATCCTAAACGGAAGATATGAAATTGGCGAGCGCATTGGCGTCGGCGGCATGGCCGAGGTTTACAGCGCACAGGACAATGTTTTGGGGCGCATAGTTGCAGTCAAAGTAATGCTTCCTCAATATGCAAATGATGATGATTTTGCACGTCGTTTCCGCCAGGAGGCAGCAGCAGCTGCAAATCTTCAATCGCCATATATCGTTAATGTTTATGATTGGGGACACGATGCTGGCACCTATTTCATTGTTATGGAATATGTTCGCGGAAGTGACTTGAAGAGCGCAATTAAGCAACGCGGAGCAATCAACCAGCGCAAAGTTGCAGAAATTGGCTCACAGGTTTGCCAGGCCCTCACGGTCGCCCACTCACAAGACATCATCCACAGAGATATTAAGCCTCAAAACATAATGATTCAGCCTGACGGAAACGTTAAGGTCATGGATTTTGGCATAGCAAGAGCTAAAAATTCGTTGTCAGAAAAAACAGGTAATGTTTTAGGCACGGCACACTACATTTCCCCTGAGCAAGCCCAGGGCAAAGATGTTACTGCTGCTACTGACATTTATTCTCTCGGCGTTGTTATGTATGAAGCTGCCACAGGCAAGCTTCCTTTCGATGCACCCGACGCAATGAGCGTTGCCTTGATGCAAGTTCAAGATCAGCCAATGAAGCCATCAGCCATTAACCCTGATCTTGATCCTGCTTTAGAGTCGATTATTTTAAAGGCAATGTCTAAGAACGCAAGTGGTCGCTATTCAACTGCTCATGACATGAAAATTGCCCTAAACGATTATCTAGCAGGCAGAATGAATCCTTCATTCACTCAAGCAAGAACTAGCGTCATTCCTCCTGCAATGGGAGTCGTTCCTGTTGGTGGTGTGGGAGACCACACAGAAGTCATGCCTGCCATAAACAACTCAGCGGCATCAACATCTGAGCAGGCGCCCAGAAATTATTCAAAGAACAACACAAGTTCTGGCATGTCTAAAGGCAAGAAGGTTGGCATTGCTGCGGCGGTTGTGGGCGCTATAGTTGTAGTTGGCCTCGTTTTGGCAGCTCTTTTGGGTGGCGGTGGTGACAAAATCGATGTCCCCGATGTCACAGGAAAAACCACTGAAGAAGCTAAACAAATTATCGAAGATGCCGGCTTTCAAGTTGGATCAATGGATTCTGCCTATGACACAAACACCGAAGCTGGTCACATATCTTCCCAAAGCCCTAAAGGCGGAGAGAAAGCGGCCAAAGGTTCGAAGATTAACTTAGTCGTTTCTCAAGGAACTGAAGAAGTTGAAGTTCCTGATTTGAAGAACAAAACGCTAGAAGAGGCACAAAAAGAGATATTAAAAGCAGGTTTTGCTCTTGGATCGACAACAGAGGATAATTCTGATGATGTTGATAAAGGCAAGGTCATGAAACAGTCGCCAGAAGCTGGGAAATCTGTCAAAAAAGGATCGACTATCACTCTCGTAATTTCAAAAGGTGCCGAGGAGGTTGAGGTGCCAAACATAGTTGGAATGTCAGAGAGCAATGCTCAAAAAACACTTGAATCCGTCGGTTTGAAATATCAAAACAATGGAACCCAAGCAAGCGACAAAGATGCTGGCTATGTAATTTCTCAAACTCAAAGTGCAGGCACTAAGGTTAAGAAAGGATCAACCGTTGGCTGTATTGTTTCTTCTGGACCAAAGGTAGAATATGGCACCGTTCCTTATGGTCTTGAGGGAAACACTAAAGAATCGGCCGTAGCGTCTTTGAAGAATGCTGGCTTTGAACCGAATGTAAATGACTTGAACCCTTCTTCTTCGGGTCAAAAAATTGTTAAATCTGTTAGTCCGTCTGAAGGCACTAAGCTTGAAAAGGGTTCAACTGTAACAATAACAGTTGACAGTGAGTGAGTTTTCTTTAGCGCATTTTTTTGCTGGCATTTAACTTCGCATCAAACTGAAGGATTGCAATTGGTTTGATGAGATTTTGTTTTCCTGAGTGCTTGCGTCACTAACGCGACTAGCTTTAAATTTCTGTGATTGGGTTTTGCACTGATTGAACGCTATCTTGGATGGACTGGTTTGTTACCTATGTAGATTTTAATGAAATGACGCCGTGGCTTCCCGTTCTTCAGTGTTTGGTTTGCTTCATCGATTTTAAGAAGAGTTTCTCTTGCAATGTCAATTGAAGCATTTGGTTTTCGAATGTTCATTGCAGCATATTTCAGGCCATCGTGTGCGTGAGGGTTTTTGTCGGTCTGCATGAGCGTAGACCAAAGCTCACGAGATGTCGTGACATGAACAGCTGCGCCAGCGGCGGTCAGCATTTTTACGTTAGCTTTTTCTTGGCCATATGCGCGGCAAGTGAGAATCATAGGCGTTCCGGCACACAAACACTCTGTTACTGTCATGCCTCCTGCTTTACACACCACAAGATCGCACGCGTTTAACAGCATTGCCATTTGATCGACATATCCCAAAACGGTTATGTTTTCTATGCGATGCTTTTCTTTAAAACTTTTTAGTTCCCGTTTCATTTCTGAGTCTTTGCCTACAACAATCACGAAGTGCAAGTTTTTAAACTCTTGCATGTGTGGAACAAGGTTTTCAATTACTTTTTTTATGTGGATGTATGGTTGCAGAAGTGAGGCGCCTGTAATCGTTAGGACTAACTTCTTGTTAGCAGGGAGATTAAATTCTTTGCAGACTTCATCTCTGTCATATTCCTGGATGAATTCGGGATTGGTTGGCATGCCAGTGATTTTTATTTTGTCTTCTGGAATGTGCCTTGCACGAAGAGTTTCTGCCATTTCTTCATTTGCCACACAAAACAAATCGGTGTAGGAATGAGGCCATAAACCCTCAACTTCATAGTCGGTTGGGACGCAAATTATTGGGAAGTTCTGTTTTGTTATTATTTTTGCGCCCACAGCTGCGTTGGCCGCAGTGATGTGTGTACAAATTATTGCCGCAGGTTTTTCTTCTCTAACTTTTTTTGTAAATTTCGGAAACATTACGTGAGCAAAAGAAGTTCCGCCGCCCCACAAAATGCGTCCTGTGAAAGTGTAGCGCCAAGTTATGTCATAAATTGGGCGTGTTGCACCTGTGAACGTAGTTGCATATTTATTACCGTCGAATTTTGTTCTTCCATAATCGAGAATGTCAATCATCTCGGGCTCATAGTCAGCGGCAACACCCGCTTCTTTTTGAAGCATTTCGGTAGCAAGAGATATTGCATGAGCGGCTGTTTTGTGACCTGAGCCGACTGATGCGTGCGCTACATAGATTTTTCTTTTATCCTGCATGACTAAATTTTATCGCAAGGGTATGTTAAACCGCAGGTCTGCAAGCAGGCTTTTCCATTTATAATTTATTCGTCGTATTTACTCTACAAAGCGAGCTATAAATGAATCCAACTATAGACAACAAAAATAATTCTCTTTCTGAGGAAAAATTGGCAGTCGCAAGGCGGGGTGTGGGCGTTGCTGTTTTGGTTCCGTGCTACAACGAAGCCTTGACTGTTGGCAAGGTTATTGATGACTTTAAAGAAGCTTTGCCTGAGGCTGATATTTATGTTTATGACAACAATTCTTCCGACAAGACAGCAGAGATTGCTTTGGAGCATGGTGTAATTGTTCGCCATGAATGTCGTCAAGGCAAGGGCAATGTTGTTCGCCAAATGTTTCGTGACATTGATGCCGACTATTACATTATGGTTGATGGTGATGACACCTATCCTGCAGAATTCGCTACTGATTTGATTGAGCCTATGGTTGCTGGATATGCCGACATGACGGTTGGAGATCGTCTTTCAAACGGATCCTATGGAGAAGAAAATGATCGTGCTTTCCACGGATTTGGGAACAATCTTGTGCGTTGGCTCATAAAAGTGATTTATGGCTTTGCTTTTGATGACGTTATGACAGGCTATCGTGGAATGACAAGAACATTCGTAAAAACAATGCCTGTCATGTCTAAAGGATTTCAAATCGAAACAGAACTCTCGATTCATGCTGTAGACAAAGGATGGAGAGTAGTAGACGTGCCAATTGAATATCGTGACCGGCCAGAAGGAAGCGATTCTAAACTAAACACGTTTGAAGATGGTGCTAAGGTTCTAATGGCTATTGCATCTTTGTTCAAAGAGAATAAACCGATGGCATTTTTTGGATGGCTGTCACTAATTTTGCTGGTTATCGGATTGATTTTTGGAATCCCTGTTTTTGCAGAGTTCTTGAAAACGGGAATGGTTCCACGATTCCCCACTGCATTTTTATCGATGGGAATTGTTATGTGTGCGGTCGTCTCGTTGTTTGTGGGGCTCATTCTTGACAATGTTGCTCGAAGCCACCGCCGTCTTTGGGAACTCGAAGTCTATCGCGTTGAACACGAACGTTAAAACATTGGCTTTAAGCTGGCAATTAAATTCGCGAATTTTTCATTTTATTGCCCTCGGGCTTGATAATCTCACTTCTGGTTTCTGCCAGGCTAACACCCCTTTTATTGCGTGCATTGCAAGCTACGGGGCACAGTTAACCTTTAGGCCTGCGATTACCAATGCTCACACATTTACATGCGCTGTGTCTTGAAAACTCGACGCAAGAAGCAGTGATTTAATGGGCGAATAACTTGGCCGATAGCTAACCTTAAACGATCAGAAATCTTTGGATACAAATGCATAAGTGCTGTGCACTGCTTCAATAATTTACAGTGCAGATGTGAAGTTTGCTTGGTCGTGGCGATATGAGAATCTGTTTTTGACAGCAGATATAGCTGTGTTAACGCTAGGTTTTTGAATTTTAAAAATCTAGTTGTGTTTGTTTGAGTTGTTTAACTGTTTGGGGATTTAGATGGTGCGCCCGGAGGGATTCGAACCCCCGACGGTCTGATTCGTAGTCAGCCCCTCTATCCAGCTGAGGTACGGGCGCATATTTTATAGTGGCGGAGGAGGTAGGATTCGAACCCACGGTACGTTGCCGCACAACAGTTTTCAAGACTGCCGCCTTCAACCGCTCGGCCACTCCTCCATGCGACTTAATAGCATATCACAAGTTTTGCCAAACATTGACAGAGTTATTTTTCTTTGTTATAAATATTTTGTTATTAAAAGACACCTTTGCAGTTTTTGGAAGAGCAGGCGACCCTATGCCCGCTTTTTTTATTTTATGGAGACTTGTTTGTTAACGACATTTGAAAAAAAGATTTTTGATGAGCTTGAGACAGAGGCAGTAAAGAACGGTTTTGAAATCGTTAATGTTTCTGTTGTCGGTTCAAAGAAGGCCCCAATTCTTAAGGTGTTTATTGACACAGACGGTGGAGTTTCGTTTGAAGAACTCGCTTCGGCGCAGGAGTTTATTTCTCCAATTATCGATGAGATTGATCCATTCGAGGCGGCTTACACTTTGGAAGTTTCTTCACCTGGCATTGACAGACCGCTTGTGTTGCTCACGCATTTTGAGCGTTTTATCGGAAGCGAAGCACATGTGCGTGTTCAAATGCCTGTCGAAGAAAGAAGAAATTTTAACGGCATCATTTCATCTGTGTCTGGAACGACTGTGACTATTGAAGATGACCAAGGTTTACACGACCTTGACTTTTCAAACATTAAACGTGCAAATTTAATTGGTCAACTTTAGGTTGAGCAATCAATAGGAAAGGACTGATAATGGCAGATAACGTAAACTTGATTGATGCCTTGCAGGCTCTCGCACATGAGCGCAAAATTGACGAGTTTTACATCATTGAAAAGCTTGAGGAGTCACTTGCGAAAAGCTATGAGAAGATTTTGGGTCTTGTCAATCCTGCTCGTGTGACAATTGACCGCAAATCGGGGCGCATTTATGTTTATGAGCTTGTTCCCGTTGGCGATTACAACGAGGAAACCGACGAATGGGATGACTACGAGGAAGTTGACATCACGCCAGACGATGTTAGTCGCATTGCTGCTCAAAATGCTAAAGGTGTTATCGCAGGGATTGTTCGTGATGCGACAAGACAGGCAATTTACGAAGAGTTTTCCGAAAGGGTTGGCGACCTAATCACAGGCACTGTTCTTCAAGGGACTAAAGACTTTACAATTATTAAGATCCGTGACGGAGTCGAGGCTGAACTTCCTCATTTTGACCTCAGGCGTTATCCTAATGAGCTAAATGAGCGTCCAGATAATGAGCGCTATCATCACAACCAGCGTTTGAAACTCTTGATTTTAAAGGTTCGCAACCCTAATGGCGAAGAACTTCATGTCAAAGGTGAACAATCGCGTCCAACTATTGTTGTCTCAAGAACACATCCTGACCTTCTTCGTCGTTTGTTTGAGATGGAAGTTCCTGAGGTTTATGACGGAATTGTTGAAATCAAGTCGATTGCTCGTGAGGCTGGAGACAGAAGCAAAATTGCCGTTGCTTCAAAAGAGCCAAACCTTGATCCTGTTGGTGCATGCGTTGGACCTAAAGGCTCACGTGTTCGCATGGTGGTTGAGGAACTCAAAAACGAGCGCGTTGACATTATTGCCTATGATGAGCGTCCTGAAGTTTACATTGCAAATGCACTTTCGCCTGCAAAGATAACTTCCGTGACTGTTGATAGAGACACACATTTTGCAACAGTGGTCGTTAGCGATGATCAGTTGTCTCTTGCTATTGGTAAAGAAGGACAAAACGCACGTCTGGCTGCACGTTTGACAGGATGGCACATCGACATCAAGTCAACGAGTTTCACAGGAGGACCACTAATCGAAGATACTTCTCTCATAGAAGAAGAGGAAGTCGACGAAACTTGTGCATTTGTCAGCGAAGATGGAGTTCGTTGCAGAAATCATGCGCGCCCTGGTTCTAAATATTGTGGCATTCATGCTCATCTCGAGGAAGAATAGCGACAGATTGCAAGATAAAGATTAGAGAAAGCGAGGTGGCAAATGAGTGCGATGCGCGTTAAACAGTTAGCAAATGAGCTGAATATGGATCCAAAGGAGCTCGTTAAAAAGCTCAATGAAGTTGGCATTGCTGTAAAAACTCACGCCAGCCCAATGTCAGAAGACGATGTTAAGCTTGCTCGCGAGAAGCTTGCAAAAGAAGTCGTTGAGGCTGGTGGTAAGGTTGATGCCGCAACCAAAAAAAAGGTTGAGGCTGAAATTAAAAAGACCAAAGAAAAAGAAAAAGCTGAGGTAGAAGCCAGAAGAAAGGCCCGTGAAGCTGAGCTTAAAGAGCGTGAAGCTCACAAGCGAAAGACAACCCGTGCTGGAGTGTCAAAAAAATCAACTGCAAAACCTTCTGACAATAAGGAAGAAGTTAAAGTTACAGCAGAAGACATCAAAGAGGCTGTAAAAAAGATTGCCACAACCTCTCCTGATGCAGGTCTATCAAAGCTCGAAAAGCAGATAGTTGAAGAAACTGATCGTGCAAAGCGTGAAGCCGCAGCCAAAAAATTGCTTGCTCAAGTTAAAAAGAACAAGCAAGAGGCTGATAAAAAGGCCAAGATTGAAGAAAATCTTCGCAACAGAAATGCTCACAAAACAGCAGAAGAACAGGCTCCAAAAAAGCCTAAGAAAAAGCTTTCTTCTCGCCCTGCGACTTCTGATAAATTCAAATCGCTGCTTGAACAGGTCGAATCTGAAAAGAAACGCATGAGCAATGCAGCTGCACAGAGCAAAAAGACAAAACAAGTTGTTCCAGAACTAGAGAACACAGCAGAATCAGGCGAAGACCGCTATAAACAAATGGCCGTTGAAGTTGAAAAGCTCCAGCGCGATAAAGTTTTGGCAGAAGCTCGCGCTGCAGTTCAGGCAGCAGCTTCTAAGACAGGAGAAGGGCGCCGCAAAAAGAGAAAAGAGAAGCGTGAAGAAGAAGCACGTGAGCGCGCCGAGGCAGAAGCAATAGCAAAGGGTCTTGATCCATCACTCGTTTTGGATGAGTCGGTTGTAGAGATTCCAGAGGGAGCTTCGGTCGGCAAGTTTGCTGAACTTCTTCAAGTTGCCTCAGGCGATGTGGTTAAGAGGTTGTTCCTCCTGGGTCAGCCTTTAACATTGACTCAAACAATGAACAATGACTTAATTGAGCTCATTGCTGCTGACCTAGACAGAAAAGTGAGAATTGTTTCTCCTGATGAAGAATATGCAGTTGTAATCAACGACACCGAGGAAGATCTAAAACCGAGACCTCCTGTTGTCACAGTTATGGGTCACGTTGACCATGGCAAAACATCTTTGCTTGATGCGATTCGCCACACTGGAGTTGTGTCATCAGAGGCTGGCGGAATTACTCAGCACATTGGTGCTTCTGTGGTTAAGATCAATGACCGTCAAATTACTTTTATCGACACACCTGGCCACGAGGCATTTACCGCAATGCGTGCCCGTGGTGCTCAAGTTACTGATGTGATTGTTTTGGTTGTGGCTGCTGATGATGGAGTGATGCCACAAACCATTGAAGCTATCAATCACGCAAAAGCTGCAAATGTTCCAATCGTCGTAGCTGTTAACAAGGTCGATAAAGATGGCGCTAATCCAGAGCGCGTTCGCACCGAGCTCACAGAATATGGTGTTATCCCTGAAGAATGGGGCGGCTCAAACATGTTCGTTGATGTTTCAGCTAAGAAAAAACTACACATCGATGACTTGCTGGAGACAATTCTTTTGCAAGCAGATGTTCTTGAGCTCAAAGCTAACCCTGATGCACTAGCTTCTGGATTTGTTATTGAGTCAAACCTTGACAAAGGACGTGGACCAGTTGCGACTGTTCTTGTTCAGCGTGGAACATTGCAGCCAGGAGATACGGTTGTAGCAGGTTCTTCATATGGTCGCGTTCGTGCGCTCATTAACCCACTTGGCGAAAGTGTAAAGCAGGCTGTCCCTGCAGATCCTGTTGAGATTTTGGGTCTTGGCTCTGTTCCTGTTGCAGGTGATGAGTTCCGCGTGTTTGCCGATGAACGTGACGCTCGCCATTTGGCAGAAGAACGTGCTTTGCGTGAGCGTTTGGCTGAGCAACAAAAAGGTCACATGACACTTGATGAACTCTTCGGAAAGATTGAGGAAGGCAAGACAGTTGATCTTAACCTCATTATCAAAGCTGACGTTCAAGGCTCCATCGAAGCACTTGTTGACGCGTTCTCAAAGATGGACCAAAGTGAGGTTCGCATCAATGTTGTACACAGTGCTGTCGGTGGCATTACCGAAACAGATGTAACTTTGGCAGCTGCATCTGATGCAGTTATCATCGGATTTAACGTTCGTCCAACGGGCAAATCACGTCAAAATGCAGAGCGTGAAAAGGTTGACATTCGCCTTTATAACGTCATCTACAAGGCAATTGAAGACATCAATGCTGCTCGCGTTGGCATGCTTTCGCCCGACATTGTAGAAAAAGACACAGGAATAGCTGAAGTCAGAGAGACATTTAAAGTTCCAAAGGCAGGCACTATTGCTGGTTGCTATGTTAAGGAAGGCGAAATAAATCGTGACAACAAAGTGCGTGTGGTTCGAGACGGCACAGTTGTGTTTGAAGGCGAGATTGGATCCCTTCGTCATTTGAAAGACGACGTAAAGTCAATTCGCAGTGGTTTTGAATGTGGCATTGGTGTTGCAGGATTCCAAGACATCAAAATTGGAGACACAATTGAGGCCTACACCCTTGAAACGGTAGAAAGAACAGAATAGAGTCGCGATGAAAAAGACGAATCGAAAAGTTGATGAACAAGCAAAGGTTGAGATTTCGAACATTTTAATGTTTGAGACCTCAGACCCGCGCTTGCAATTTGTCACCATAACTGGTTGCAAAGTTTCTTTCGACCGTGCATATGCTGATGTTTTCTACACTACAAGCCCGAATAACTATAACTCTGCGGCAGCAGCACTAGCTAAAGCCAAAGGGCACATTAGAAGCATGATGGCAAGACGACTAGACTGGAAAAAGGCCCCTGAGTTGCGTTTTCACCTCGATGAAACGATTGACAATGCGGTGCGCATTGAAAATCAAATTGAGGAAGAACGTGAGCATTTTGGGAAGTTTCAAAACGATGAGGATGATCAATGGGAATAACTCCCCAAACAAACACTACGCTAAAAGAACTTGCCAGTGCTCTTCTCGAGTGTGACTACATTCAGATTTGTGGGCACACTAGCCCTGATGGTGATTGCATTGGCTCTCAGCTTGCAATGAAACTTGCACTTGAGTCTTTGGGTAAAAAAGTAGATGTTTTGCTTGCTTTAAAGGAGCCAGCTCCAAAGAGTTTTGACTTCTTGAAAGGCTTCGATGATTTGACTTATGCAGGTCATGTCAAACAAACTGCCGATGGATTTTTGATGATTGACACGCCAAACAACAAACGCATGGGTTATGCAGCAAGCAAGAAAAAAGATGTTACTCCAAAGACATTTACACTTGACCATCACGCAGAAAAAGAACGCGCGACTCAGTTGACATACACTGACACATCAGCAGCTTCCACAACGTTGCTTGTTTGGGAGTTGCTTGACTATCTTGGTGCAAAAAAAACTGCCGACATTGCATTTTGTTGCTATGCAGGACTTGCAACTGACACTGGCAATTTTCAATATCAAAACGCTGACACCCGTGCATTTAAAGCTGCAACAGAAATGGTGCAATTGGGGGCTGTCCCTCACATTGTTTCTGAAAATGTTTATATGCGAAAATCGCTTGCTTCATATGTTTTGCAAAATAAGGTCATTCAGAACATGGAAATTTTTGCAGATGGAGCTGGTGCGATTTCGACTATCACTCATGAAGAGTTCAAGGAGACTGGTGCTACTAAAGCCGATTATGACTCCATGATTAATGTTTTGCGATCACTTGATGGAACAAAAATTGTTGCTATGGCCCGAGAAGAAAAGACATTTGTTAAGGTGTCATTCAGGGCTCTTGGTGACTATGACATGCGAAAAGTCGCAGGCCATTTTGGTGGGGGCGGTCACAAAGGTGCAGCAGGAGCTGTGATTGAAGAACCTCTCGAAATTGTTGTTGATCTTGTCAAACAAGAAATTGAACGTGCTTTAAACGAAGAGGACGCAGTTGACTAAAATCAAACGTGGTCAGAGTGGCATTTCTTGTTTGCTTGGTGTTAATAAACCACCAAATTTTACCTCGCATGACATTGTAAATACTGTTCGAAAAGTGTTCTGCGAACGACGTGTTGGTCACGGCGGAACGCTTGATCCTTTTGCAACAGGTGTTTTGCCTGTAATGATTGGCCCCGCAACTCGCCTTGCCCAATATTTCGATGGTTGCAAGAAAGAATATATTGCAGCTATAAAGTTTGGCTTTTCAACAATCACCGATGATTTAACGGGTCAGGTTTTGAAAACGGGAACTGTAACCCATAACCTTCGTGACTCTTGTTATGCACGAAGTGTTTTGCAAGATTTCGTTGGTAACCTAAAACAAACTCCGCCACAGTTTAGTGCTGTGCAAATTGATGGCGTTCGTGCCTATTCGCAAGCTAGAAAGGGAGAGGAAATTGAACTAAAGCCACGAGACGTGGTGGTTTATTCTGCCGACCTTTTGAGCATTGAGGACAACATTAACGACTTTGCTTTGACTTGGATGGTCAGATTCGTTGTTGGGTCTGGAACATATGTTAGGTCGCTAGCGAGAGACATTGGAGGAAGAGTAGGATGCCCAGCTCATTTGCACTCTTTGAGCAGAATGGCTGTTGGAGGAATTAGTCTATCTGACTCTTTTCGACTTGAAGATTTGTGGGAGCACAAAAAAGACTGTACGTTGGATCCTTGTAAAGTTTTGCCAATGCTCTCCTATTTTATAGATGAGAGCATGACGCCAGCCATCATGAACGGCGCCCCAATTAAATTTAATCCAAATTTGGTTTATGAATATGTAAACGGCGAGCCGAAGACTGTTGACAGGGATTTGACACCAGGCACAACTATGTTTATAGTTCTGCCCGACAAAGTATTAGGTGTTTATGCTCTCGATGAAAAGTTAGAAATGTTGAGGGCTGAGACAATATTTAGTGTGGGAGTTACACGTTGCCATGTTCAATAGTTAATGCGCACTGCCCGTTCGATTATGCACTTTTCGGCGGGGCTGTTTGTGTGATGGGTGTTTTTGATGGTGTTCATTTGGGCCATCGCTATTTGATAGACCAAGCAATTCAGGATGCGAAAGAAAATGACAGTCGCTGTGTGATAGTCACTTTTTCAGTTGATCCTGATGAACTATTTAATAAGCAAGGTCTTCACAAACTTGAAACTAATGCACAGCGTTTAAACAAGTTAGCAACTCTTGGAGCCGATTCTGTTGCTGTTCTTCCGTTTGATGAAGAATTTGCCTCGCAGAATCCGATGCAATTTTTGCAGCGCATCTTCAGGAAGTTCCCACCAAAGTCAATACACGTGGGTAAAGATTTTCGTTTTGGAGCTAATGCTGAAGGCGATGTTGGTCTTTTGCAAGAGTGGGGAAATGGTAGGGGAGTGAGAATTGTCCCTCACGAATTGCTGCAAGTTGACGGGGAGGCCGTTAGCGCAACTCGCATTCGTCACTTGCTCGAACAAGGTAACAATACCCAGGCAAACAAGCTTTTGGGTGTTACAATAGGTAAGTTGTCTACTGTCTAAAAAGGAGGAAGAAAGTGAGTTTGACAGTCGCTTGGCTGGCTCCAGTTTGTGCCGCTGTTGGCATGATTGTTGCAGCCTATCTTGGCAACTGGGTTCTTAAACAAGATCCTGGTTCTGAGAAAATGAACAGCATCTCTGTGAAAATTCAGCAGGGTGCACAGGCATTTTTGATGAGCGAATATAAACTTCTCGTCATTTTTGTCGTTGTCGTTGCAGTTGTTATGGGCGTTTTTCTTAACATCTGGACTGCTATTGCATTTGTTACTGGTGGTGTTTTGAGTGCTGCAGCTGGCTATGTTGGCATGTATGTTGCAACTCGCGCTAACACCAGAACTGCGCATGCTGCTGAGAGTTCAGTTGCAAAGGCACTGACAGTGAGCTTTAGAAGTGGTCTCACGATGGGTCTTTGCGTGGCAACATTTGCATTGATGGGTCTTTCACTCTGGCTCATTTTGCTCGTGTTTAATATCGATGTTGTGAACATGGCTCTCATGAAGGAGCACATTGGAATGGTCGAGGGCTTTGCTACTGGCGCTTCTGGCGTTGCTCTTTTTGCTCGTGTTGGTGGCGGTATTTACACAAAGGCTGCTGACGTTGGAGCTGACCTTGTTGGTAAAGTTGAAGCTGGAATTCCAGAGGATGACCCAAGAAACCCAGCTACAATTGCAGACAATGTGGGCGATAACGTAGGTGATGTTGCTGGCATGGGTGCTGACCTCTTCGAGTCATACACTGGATCAATTCTTGCTCCTACGATTTTGGCGGTTACGTTTGGTGCACTCGGTGGCTACTTCATCGGGGGAGACCTAGTTTGGGCAATCGTCAGCCCAGTGCTCATTGCTGCGTTCGGCATTTTGACATCAGTAATTGGTCTGTTTGCAGTTCGCACTAAGGAAGGCGCTGATCTTCACAAAGCTCTCAACGCTGGCACCTATCTTGCTGCCGGAATTGAGATTTGCATCATATTCGTACTCTTTTTCATTTGGAATGGTCAAGCAGAAGATTCTCAACCTATTTGGCTTTTCGGATCTGTTATTTGCGGTCTTGTTGCTGGTCTTGCAATCGGTAAAATCACTGAGTACTTCTGCTCAGATACATACAAGCCTGTTCACAAAATTGCAGAGAGCGCAGAAACAGGTGCAGCCACTGTAATTATTGAAGGCATTTCAACAGGCATGAAATCAACGATTGCTCCAATCATTCTTGTTGCAGCTGCCATTATTGGTGCTTTCACATTTGGCAACCTTGCATTCCCTAATGCAGAAGGAGCAATTGCTGTTGGTCTTTATGGTGTTGGCCTTGCTGCTACAGGCATGCTTTCCAACACAGCTATTACGGTTGGCGTTGATGCCTATGGCCCAGTTGCTGACAATGCGGGTGGCATCGCAGAAATGAGCGGACTTCCTGAAGAAATTCGTGACCGCACCGACTCTCTCGATGCTGTTGGCAACACTACTGCAGCTATTGCAAAAGGTTTTGCAATTTCTTCTGCAGGATTGGCTGCTATCTCTTTGTTCGTTTCTTTCCAGGCGACAATGCACTCAGCACTTCCTGACTTCAGCTTGTCTCTCACAAACCCAGTAATCGTTGCAGGAATCTTCATTGGTGCTATGATGCCATTTATGTTTGCTGCTCTCACAATGGGTGCTGTATCACGTGCTGCTCATGCAATGGTTGAAGAAGTTCGTCGTCAGTTCCGCGAGATTAAGGGAATCATGGAATATGAGGCAGAGCCTGAGTATGATAAATGCGTTGCAATTTCTACAACGTCTGCTCTTCATGAGATGATTCTTCCTGGATCTCTTGCAGTTATCGTTCCGATTGCTATTGGTTGCTTTGACCCAGAGATGCTTGGTGGCTTCCTTGCTGGCGCTGTTGCAACTGGCATGTTGCTCGCAATCTTTATGAGCAATGCTGGTGGCGCTTGGGACAACTCCAAGAAATACATCGAAGGCGGCGCTCATGGTGGCAAGGGCTCCGAAGCTCACAAAGCTGCTGTTGTAGGCGACACTGTTGGCGACCCATTCAAAGACACTTCTGGTCCTTCAATGAACATTCTCATCAACTTGATGACCATCGTTGCTTTGACCTTCTCTCCTCTCTTTATTGCTGTTCAGTCAATGCTCTAATAAAGGGACATCAAATAGATTCTTAAAAAGGCGTCCTTGTGGCGCCTTTTTTATTTTGCTCTTCATCATTAATTTCATCAATTTCCGGGCAAGACATCGCATTGTTAAGGGTGCTCAAACGATGGTGCTTAGTGATTAGAGCCAAACTTAACTGATAAGATTTAAGCTATGAAAAAAGTTGAAGCGTTTACAGATGGATCATCTCTTGGTAACCCAGGCCCTGGTGGCTATGGTGCAATTCTTCGGTTCACCGACTCAACTGGAAAAGTGCACGAGAAAGAACTGTCAGAAGGCTTTTCTAGAACTACAAATGGTCGCATGGAAATCATGGGCGTCATTGCTGTTCTTGAAGCGTTGAAAGAGCCTTGTGATGTCACAATCACAAGTGATGCGCAGTATGTTGTGAATGCTTTTGAAAAACACTGGATTGACTCTTGGAAAAAAAATGGATGGAAAAAATCCAACAAGAAGCCAGTTTTAAATGTCGATTTATGGAAAAAAGTTGACAAACTGCGTCTAACCCACAAAGTTAAACTTAACTGGATTAAAGGGCATGCAGGCTATGAGATGAACGAGCGTTGTGATGTGTTAGCTAAAAAGGCTGCTTCAAAACTAAATCTTTTAAACGACACTGGTTATGAGAAACAATCTCAACTATCCTTCGAATAGAAAAAACGCTCTTTTGCATCATTTAGCTTTTGTGACTTGGGTTTAAGAAGATTCGTTGGCCTTCATCAAATTAAGAGGGGCATGACGCTCGTTTATAGAACTTGCATGCCCCTTAAAACGATCGGACCATTTGCCAATCACTGCGAGATTAATCATTTTCCTTTTTCGTTTTTCTGTATTGGCTTTTAAGCTGCATCTTTTCTTTTTTTGACCTCAACAGCGTTTTTTACCTTTACAATTGCTTGTCCCTCGACTAATCCGATTTATTTGGCAGCTATCGATTTGAAGTCTTTTCATGCATGAGTTTCGCTGTTTTTTTAAAGCTTCACATGTATCTTTGGTTCGCACGATCTTTATTTTTTTATAAAAGTTAACTAACATGTTCCAGAGAAGCATTGAGCCTATTCTTTGTCGGCTGACATTTGATCAAAAGCATCGAGCGCTTTAGCTGAATAGGCCCAGCCAGGCCCTCCGCACAGCAAAATTGTAGCGTTTAGGGCGGCTGCTAATTCTTCACGTGTGGCTCCTGCTTCTACGGCACATTGAATGTGTGAGAGAATGCATGGTTCGCACTTGCGAGCTACGGCAACGGCGATGCTAATTAGTTCAATCGTCTTGAAATCAAGAGCTCCACCTTCTTTGCAAGACGCTTGTCTCATTTGTCCAAACGCGCCAATAACATCTGGTGAAAGTTCGGTGAATTTTGCCCATTTTGCTTGTTCTGTTGCCAGAATTTCTGATGCTTGAGACATTGTTTTTCCTCCTGTTAAGTTAAATGAATAATGCGCAGACATTTGCAGTATTGAAATTGCAGAAGGGTTGATTTGTCTCTTTTTGTTAACTAGCAGTATAGCGAATTAACCCATGTAGTCTTTCGTGTAAATTTTCTTTTCTGAAGTTGGGAATGTGTGTTCATAGAGATTCACGAAATAGTTATCGGTCATTGACGCGATGTAGTCACAGACAATCTGGTTTGGGTCAATCTTTAGATAATCCTCTGCTTTGATGTAGTGCGATTTTTTAACCAGCTGCTTGACATGGTGACGATATACTGGAGATGATTCATCACCTTTGTTTAGGTCGTCTAAGATTTTTTCATAAAGCTCTTGAAACATTGTTTCAACTTCTGAGAATGATTTCTCTAAGATGCCTTCTTTTGAATAAATGACCTCGTAGTTCTGTGTTTTTGCTAGTTTTAAATCTTGATAGATTTCCTCGCTCATCTCAATTTGGTTTTTTCCATAGGAATTGTTTACGATGTCTACGGTCATGTTATTGATGATTTTTGCATTGTCTTTGCCTAGCACATTTGAATCGAACACTTCTATTGAATCTAGAACATGCATGTCGATTGCGTCATCGCGGTCTTTTCCGATGTAGGCAATCATGTCTGACACACGCACAACACAACCTTCAAGAGTCGCGGGCCGAAGCGATTTGATAACTTTTTCATTTGTGTTGCATGCTTCTACTAGCGCGTCTAGTTCCTTGAAGGAACCGGTTTCACCGCGATAGATTATCTTTTGAGCAAATTCTCCGTTGTGTTTCAAAATTCCATCAAGTGTTTGGAGAGAAATGTTTCGTGGGTAGAGCTCATCTAACACGCGAACTGAATGAACGTTGTGGTGAAAATAGCGGCCAGTCCGTTCGTGATAGCACTCTGAAAGAAAACGTTCGCCTGCATGGCCAAATGGAGTGTGCCCAAGGTCATGGCCAAGACTAATCGCATCAATTAAGTCGAGGTTTAGATTTAATAGAGACCCAATTCCTCGTGCAACTCGATTAACCAATTGCACATGCAAGCCGCGTCTGCAAATATCGTCGTTTTCGACCAGAGAGAAAACTTGCGTTTTCCCAGCATAGCGGTTATATGGAGGAATATTTACAATCTTTTCAACGTCACGCATAAATGCAGGCCTTGAAAGCGTGGCTTTGTCGTGCTGCTCGTCGTGCCGCCTAATGATGTCAACGTCTTTGAAAGCAAATTCGTTTGGTTTATGATTTTTCCTGTCGTTTAGAATTTCATTTTCAATTTCATTGGTGAGTTTGAGGTATGGAATCTCTGAGTTTGGTCGTGTCATGCTTAGATAAAACTCCTTCTGTTTTAGAATGATTTTATACGAACACACTGATAAAAGGTAATATTTGATATCCGATGAAGACATAAACAGGGTCAGCTCAGCCACGGATTTTGTCTCGCTTGTTTCCGAAACTACACAGGTTAAACAGAAAGGGCGAGGCTATTGGTGCTGTTGCCCTTTTCACCAGGAAAAAACGCCGTCGTGCAAAATTGATCCTGCTAACAACACATGGCATTGCTTCGGCTGCGGTGAGGGTGGTTCTGTTTTTAATTATGTAATGAAGCTTAATGGAGTCTCGTTTCGCGAGGCTGTACACATGCTAGCCGATCGGGCTCACATTGAAATAGAAGACAGCTCTAACTTTGGTGTTTCACAGAGCGAAAAGAAAACAATTGTCAATTGTTGCAAGGAAGCGTGCGTTTTTTTTGAGACTCAGCTACTCCGTGGTAAAGGGCAAAGGTGTGACAATGCTCGAGCCTATCTGGCTTCGCGCAATTTTGGAATCGACGTCGCAAAGCGTTGGAATTTGGGCTATGCGCCAGGGAATGGAACTCTTTTTGAACATTTGTCTAGTCTTGGTTTTTCTCCGGAAGAAATTGAGAAAGCAAATCTTGCAACGAGACACGGCTCGACTTGGCGTGATCGATTTTTTAATCGTGTGATGTTCCCAATTTTTGACACGCGTGGTGACTGTATTGCTTTTGGCGGAAGGGTGATTGGCAAAGGGGAACCTAAATATCTAAACTCTTCAGAGACCATTGCTTTTCATAAATCTAACGTGTTGTTTGGGCTTGATAAAGCGAAAAATTACATTGTTAGCACTGGATATGCTGCAGTTGTTGAAGGCTACACCGACGTTATTGCTTGTCATGAAGCTGGCATTAAAAATGTTGTTGCAACTCTTGGCACTTCGCTCACTCTGCAACACATCAAACTTTTGAGTAGATATGCATCAAAAAAAATTGTTTATCTTTTTGATGGCGATGAAGCTGGTCAGCGTGCAGCAGAGCGGGCTCTTCAATTTATTGACTACAGAATGACACCTGAAGCTGGTCAATCTAGGTGCGATTTGCACGCGGCGACTATTCCAAACGCTATGGATCCAGCCGAATACATCGAAGCTAAAGGTGCTGAGGCAATGCGCGACGTTCTTGAAAACTCTGTTCCGTTAATTGATTTCGGAATTAGAAGACGCATTGCAAAATATGACCTATCAACACCCGAAGGCCGCAGTCGAGCGCTAATGGATGCTATCTCCATTCTTGCTCCAATTAAGGATTCAATTTTGGCTAAAGATTATGCATCGATGATTGCGAGTTTGACGCGAGCAAGTGAGTCGGATGCTCTAGCACAGCTAATGAAATTAAACCCACCAAAAGCGATCAATTTCAATTCATATTCTGTTAATCCAATTGAAAATCATGGTGAGGTAAAACAGTACGCTGCAGCTGCGACTACTGATGAGATTGAGTTAACCGTCGCTGAGAATAACAGAAAGCTAAATGAGAGCGAACTCGTTTCATTGAGCGTGCAATATCCTGTTATTGCAATCACTTTTGCCGATGACCTGCTTGGCATTGACTGGCATGTACCGCTTCATAAAATGATCATTGAAAAGATTCTTTCCTATCTAATGGATGATTTGACGACGACATCAACCGTCATTATCAATCGTCTTCTACAAGAAATTCCAAAGTCTCAAACGGTTGTGACTTCAGCTTCTGCTGAGTCAGAAAAAGACGCAGAAGAGAAATATAAACTCGTGCTCACAAATGTGAAGTTAGATGACTTTGATGCTCAGCAAGAGTCGTTGAGCATTGAACTTGCGACTGCATTTGATAATGTAAAAAGAGCAGAAATTTTACATAAAATTGCCGACATAGCAGAGAAGAAAGCGAAGCTTACGGCTACGAAATAGACGCGTGGAGGGAAAAATAAATGGCTGAAATTGTTATATATCCCGATAAAAGGCTTTTGCAGGTTTGCAAAGATTGTGAAGTGGGCGATAAATCGCTCGTGCGGCTTGCAAAAGAGATGGCAAAGCAAATGTATAACAACTTTGGGGTTGGCATTGCCGCTCCACAAATTGGAGATGATCGAAGAATCATTGTTGTCGATTGTAGCTATGACATCGAGAACAAAAACACACGTGATCCACTAATTCTTGTAAATCCAAAAATCGTTGAGACAAAAGGTGAGGCAGAGATTGGCGAAGAAGGGTGTCTTTCTTGCCCTGGAATTTCAGTTCCAATTTCACGTCCTCCCTGGGTAAAGGTGCGTTATTTCGATTTGGACGGTGCTGAATGGGAGATTGAAGCTGACGAACTGTTGGGACGTTGTTTACAGCACGAAATAGACCACCTCGACGGAAAAACGCTTTTTGAATCTTGTTCTGGAACTGCACGCCTAAAAGCAATTGCCGATTTTGAACTTGCTAAGAAGGCCGGGGCTCATCCAGGAGAGACTTCGATTTAGGCAGGTGCAAGCATGAAAATATTGTTTATGGGAACACCTTCTTTTGCTCGCGTTGTTCTAAAGGGGCTACTTTCTAGTGAAAAGCATCAAGTCTGTTCTGTTTTTACTAAGCAGGATGCAGTTAGCAAGCGAGGAAACAAACTCATCCCATCAGAAGTGAAAGAGCTTTGCCTAGAGGAGGGTCTTGAGGTTTTTGCTCCAAAGACTCTAAAAGATGGCGAGGTGCAGCACCAAATTCGTGATTTGGGCATTGATGTGATTTGTGTTGCTGCATATGGAAAAATTTTGCCAAAAGAGGTGCTTGAAATTCCAAAATTTGGATGCCTGAATGTTCACGCCTCGCTTCTTCCGCGATGGCGGGGAGCTGCCCCAATCGAACGTGCGATTCTTGCTGGGGACAAACGCCAAGGCGTTTCCATCATGAAAATGGAAGAAGGCCTAGACACTGGCGATTTTTGCTTGCAAAAATCTGTTTCTGCAACTGAGAAAAGTGCAGTTGAAATCACTTCTGAACTAGCAGAGTTAGGCGCTGTGGCGTTGTGCGAATGTCTTGATTCTCTAGAGAAAGGCAAAAGCGTTCCCTGGAAGAAACAAGACGAAAACGAAGTGACCTATGCTGAAAAGATCGAGAAAAGAGAACTTTCTCTTGACCCTTCCTACTCGGCAGAAATGAACGTGAGAAGAGTGTTGGCGTCTGCCGACTCTCACCCTGCAAAGTGTGTTATCGACGGAAAAACAGTTCGCATAATGTCTGCAAAAGCTGAAATAGATTCCAATGAGACAAGCGATGATTGCGATTTATACAGTGAGACTAGAGATGCTGATGTAAAACAGACAATTTCGAGTACAGAAGATGCAACGTGTCAGTGCAACAATTGTGCGTCGCATCAAAATTCAGTTCGCTGGGTGGGCAAGAAGCTCTATCTTGAGTGCTGTCATGGTGATCTTTGTGTTATTTCTTTAAAACCAGATGGCAAAAAAGAAATGCCGGCCGGCAGTTTTGTTGCTGGTTGCCAAGCAATCCGTGAAGGGATTGCTAAATGGGAAAAATGCGAATAGAATAGCATTTTTTGACTTCGAATTTGACACGGAAGTGGAGAGGTTGTTAAAATGGCAAAACTCACAGATGCGCGAAAGTGCGCTTTGAAATCTCTCATCTATGCTCGCGAAAGACAAGTTTATCCAACTGAAATCGTTTACGAAGTTTGTGATGGGTGCGGTTTAAATGAAACTGATCGCGCGTTTTGCGTGAATCTAGTTCGCGGAGTTGTGAGTTATCAGTTGTGTCTTGATTATGTCATTGATAATGCGCTTGATAAAAAGCCAAAGATGTCATCAAGCGTGCGAGATGCTCTCAGAATTTCTGTGTATGAATTATTGTTTTTAAATAAGGAAGCCTATGCTTCAGTTAGCCAGGGCATCGAACTTGTGAAGTCGATTGCATCACACGCTGCTGGTTTGGCAAGTGCAATTTTGCATAAGGTTTCAAAAGTTTGCCTGCCTGACAATTTTGCATTGCGACATGGTTTCCCCGAATGGCTTGGTGACTATCTGAGTGAACTGTTGGGAAAAGATTCAGCTGAATTATTCATGGCACTATCGTGCGATAACCCAAAGTTACAATTTGTTTCAAATTTCTTAAAGCCACCAAAGACGCCTGTGTTGGGCATTCAGGGTGCAATTGAAGCTTCTCATGCTGGCAATGCTATCATTGCCGATAAATCGGCACAGGCAATCGCAGAGGAAGTCGCTTTGGCTATGAAACAATTTGGGCGCAAAACGCTTCTAGAAGTGGGAGCTGGACGCGGTACAAAGACAGCTCTCATCCAATCTTTTGCGGCAAGCATAGGTGCAAAGATTCAAACGCACGATGTGCTAGACAATTCATCTGCTCGTTTGGACAAATTGAAAGAACGACAGAATAACTGTGGGTTTGAGCTTCGAGACATAATTTGTGGAGATGCAACTAACATTTTGCTTGGGTGTAAATATGATTTCATATTCATTGATGCGCCTTGCACTGGCCTTGGGACTCTCCGTCGGCATCCCGAAATAAAAAGCAGAATAACGCGCGAGAACATTTATGAGACCGCAAAATTGCAGCTTGATATTCTTAACAATGTATCCAAAGCGCTTGATTCCGATGGCCTAATTTTTTATTCTACTTGTTCTGTAGCCAGAGAAGAAAATGAGGGTGTAATTGATTCCTTTTTAAGCTCTGGTGCAGGCAAGAATTTCGAACTTGATCACATAGTTCGCCGAGCAAAACTCACTAACGTTACCGATGCGCATTTTTGTGCGTGCCTAAAACGTCGATAATCATTTTCATTCTATTTTTATTTGGGAGTAATTTATATGCAAGTTGAACTTTTATATCACACGCCAGACGTTGAACGAGCTGTTGCGACTGCTGCTAGGCTTTGCTATGCTCCGATAGGCGCAAGTGAACTCATGGAGACTATGCCTGATGAACGAGTGAGAAGTGTGCTTTCAACAATAATGAAGGGCGGGCATTATTCTACCCTCGAACATGCTTCCTACACCTTTGCAGTTGACGGAGTGTCTCGTGCACTAACTCATCAGCTTGTACGTCACAGAATCGCGAGCTTTAATCAACAATCACAGCGCTACGTGAAATTTGATAATGGCTTTGAGCATGTTGAACCGCGCACTATCAGCGAAAATGATCAAGCTCATGATATTTTTCAAAAGTGCATGACTGATTGTGAGAAAGCCTATCAAAAACTTCGTGAACTTGAAATCCCCAAAGAAGACGCACGCTTCGTTTTGCCTAACGCAGCAGAAACAAAAATTGTCATCACTATGAACGTACGAGAGCTTATTCATTTCTTTGAACTTCGTTGTTGCAATCGTGCCCAGTGGGAGATTCGCGAACTTGCGCACAGAATGCTTGAACTAGTAAAACCAACGGCTCCATACATCTTTATGGATGCAGGTGCGCCGTGCGTCCATGGTTCATGTCCTGAGGGAAAAATGAGCTGCAATAACCCATATCCAAAAGTTGTGCGCGACTAGTTTAGCTGTTGAAGCAGACAACACAAGATATTTCTTCATACATATAAATGTAGGGTCGTTTGCAAATTGAATTTGCATAATGCATAATGCTTAAAAGTTGATTACGACAAATTCGAAAAATTAGACGCGAAAGATTTTATGCATTTAATAATTACCGAGAAAAATGATGCAGCGAAACACATTGCTGACATTCTAGCAAGCACCACAGCAAAAGCCGATAAAGTATACAACACCCCAGTTTTTCGTTTTGAATGGAACGGGGACGAGTGTGTGACAATTGGTCTTCGTGGGCACATTCTTGAACCAAACTTCGTGGACAGGATAACCTGGACTAAGTCGCGAGGATGGATGGGTGAAAGCGATGATGTTGGGAAGGTAAAAGCAAGCATTCCCCGAAACCTTCCAAAACCGCCTTTTAAAAAGAAAAAACCTTTTGCTGTTGACGGTGTTGATTTAAAAGGGTGGAAGATGGAAGCGCTGCCATATCTCATTTATTCACCAATAGTTAAGCTTCCTAAAGAAAAAGAAATTATTCGTTCTTTAAAAAATCTTGCAAAGAAGAGCGATGTCATCATCATTGCTACCGACTTCGATCGTGAGGGAGAACTCATCGGAAAAGATGCGATGAACCAGTGCCTGGAAGTTAACAGTGAAGCTCAGTTTTATCGCGCAAGATATTCTTCTTTTACAAAGCAAGAAATAACAGAATCGTTTAGTAACCTTGTTGATGTTGACGAGTGCTTAGCAAGTGCTGGCGCTACAAGACAAGATATTGATCTCATTTGGGGTGCAGTTCTCACTCGTTATTTGACGCTTGCACGTTTTGCAGGCTATGGGAATGTGCGCTCATCAGGACGTGTTCAAACGCCAACGCTCGCGCTGATAGTTGCTAAAGAACGAGAACGTGAGGCTTTTATTCCACAAGATTTTTGGGTGATAAAGGCGATTGTTGACAAATCGAAGGAAACTGGTCCAACTGATAACACGATTGAAGACAGCGCTGATGTTTTTGAATGCGCACACTCTACAGCACGTTTTTTTGATAAAGAAGAGGCTGATAAAGCGTTTAATGCTGTAAAGGACGCAACGACAGCAACAGTTAGCAACATCGAACGTAGAAAGCGAACTGTTTCTGCTCCTGTTCCTTTTAATACAACGTCTTTGATGGCTGCAGCAAGTGCCGAAGGGATTACTCCTGCTAGATGCATGCGTCTTGCAGAGAGTCTTTACATGAAGGGTTTCATTTCATATCCTCGTGTTGACAACACAGTTTATCCAAAAACTCTAAATCTTGGAGAAATTGTGTCGGCGCTAAAAGTGAATCCCGCCTACAGACCCTATTGTGACAAGCTTTTATCGACAGGGAAAATTACTGCAACACGCGGTAAAAAAGAAACGACCGACCATCCTCCAATTTATCCTGTTAAAGGAGCAGTTCCGGAGGACATGGATGCTTCTTCATTTAAGCTGTATAACCTCATTGCGCGCCGCTTTTTAGCCACGCTTTCAGGGCCTGCTACTGTTGAAGGAACAAAGATTTCTGTTGACATCAACGGAGAGGCTTTTAATAAAAAGGGTGATGTTCTGGTTGTTCCTGGTTTTAGAGAAATTTATCCCTATGGGTTAAAAAAGGACGAACAGCTTCCGCAACTTGAAGTAGGTCAAAAAATTGCAGTCAACGAGACAAATGTGACTGCCGATCAAACAAAGCCTCCTGCAAGATATTCAAGCGGTAGACTCATCCAGGAAATGGAAAAGAATGGACTTGGAACTAAGGCGACTCGACATTCAATCATTGAGCGACTTAACCAGGTCAAATATATTCAAAACGACCCAATCGAGCCAACTCAGCTTGGCATTGCTGTAATTGATGCTCTTGGAGCTTTTGCGCCTCACATCACACATCCTGAAATGACTGCTGAGCTCGAGGATGGCATGGACGAGATTGTCGAGGGCAAAGACACCCGCGAAAAAGTTGTTAAGAGCTCTTGTGATCATTTAGCAAGTGAATTAAACAACCTACTTCCGCATGTTGAGGAAGTGGGGGAGGCGCTCTCTGATGCTGTTTCAGCCGATGCTTATGTTGGGAAATGCCCTAAATGCGGGAAAGATTTGCAGCTTCGAGCTTCTGCAAGAACTAAGTCGATGTTCATTGGGTGTGCCGGTTGGCCCGATTGTGATGTTACATATCCACTTCCTTCAGGGAAAATTGAAACTTGTCCTGATTCGTGCCCAGTTTGCGGGATGCCGCAGGTCAAAGTTACTCAATTTAGAACTAAACCCCGCCTGATGTGCATAAACCCACTCTGTTCGTCGAATCAAGAGCCAGAAGTGTTTGTTGGAAAATGCCCAACGTGCGCCAAAGCCGGAATTGAAGCAAACCTCATTGCACGTCGCAATCCAAAAACGTTAAAGCGTTCAGTCACATGCGAGAACTTCGACAATTGTCAAACTCGCTATCCTCTTCCTCCGAATGGAGAAATATCAGCTACTGACAAGGTTTGTGAAAAGTGTGGTGCGCCAATAGTTTGCGTGACAACGTCGCGTGGACCATGGGAACTTTGTCCAAATTTCGATTGTCCTGGCAAAGCTGAAGAAGCAGAGAAGAAAACTAAAAAGAAAGCAGGCACTTCAAAAAAGAAGAAATAGCCTAAACTAAAAATATGGAAAGTAAAAAAGGCATTTTTATAACATTTGAAGGTTCTGATGGAGTTGGGAAGTCAACCCAAGTAGCTTTTTTTGCAGGACTTCTTGAGAGTCTTGGTTTTGATGTTTTGCTGCTGCGCGAGCCAGGTGGCACCAAAATTGGCGAAGAGATTCGCGACATGTTGCTTGACGTTAAAAACAAAGAACTAACTAGTGAATCGGAGCTGCTGCTTTATCTTGCTGCGAGATCTCAAATCATAAACGAGGTGATAAGACCCGCGCTTGAAGAAGGAAAAGTTGTCCTTTGCGATCGTTTTAGTGATTCAACTTTAGCCTATCAAGGCTTTGGTCGTGGGATAGATGCTGGCTTTATTAAACACGCAAATGAATTTGTGTGCGGTGGGCTTGTTCCTGACAAAACTATTCTTTTTTACATTCCAGAGGAAGAGCAAAAAAAGCGTCTAGACCGCCGAAAAGCGAAAGATCGAATTGAAGAAGCGGGGAAAGATTTCGCGCTGAGAGTTGCTCACGGTTTTCTGGAGATTGCACAAGAAGAACCCAAACGTGTTGAGGCTGTTTGCACAAATGGACTTCACAGCGAAACGGCGAGACATGTAATTAAGGCGACTTCTGATTTGTTGGGCGTTGATCCTGAATCAGAAAAAGTTGCAACAGCGCTTGAAGCTCTTGACGCGATGCACGTCAAAAAGTAAGAAGCTAAGAGGAAACAATTTTTATGGCAGATGTTTTCTCAAAAATCTTTGGTCAGCCAAAAGTCAGCGAGTTTTTGCGAAGAAGCGCTGCTGAGGAGCACATAGCGCAAAGCTATTTGTTTCTTGGTCCGAGTGGTTCTAATAAAACGCAGGCTGCCTATGCTTTGGCGTGCGCTTTTTTGTGTGGCACTTCAAAGAACTGTGCTGGGACATGCTCATTGAGAGAAAGCGTTTTGGCTCACAAACACCCTGATGTTAAGTTTTATTCGCCTGAGGGAGAAAGTGGATATTTAGTTTCTCAAATTCACGAGATTATTCACGATTCCACGTTGGCCCCCGTTCGGGGAAATAAAAAAGTATATATTCTAGACCGCGTTGATATGCTTGGGGCATTTTCTGCTAATGCCTTTCTAAAAACGCTAGAAGAGCCTACATCTGGCACTTGCTTTATTTTGCTTGGGAGATGCGCTAATTCTGTTTTGCCAACTATTCGCTCGCGTTGCCTAGTTGTGCCTTTTAGACAGATTCCACCTGCTCAGGCAATTGCAATTATTATGCAAAACACAATTGCCGATGAGCAGAAGGCACAAATCGCATTGAGTGCTTCAGGCAACTCTATAACAGCAGCTATTAAAATGCTCACTCCTGGTGATAATTCTTTGATTTATCTCAGAGAGCAGATTGTAAAAATCGTTCTTGGTGCAGTTGTTTCGACTGATTGGGGCGTTTTAAAAGCAGTTAAGGATCTGCTTTTGCTTGTAAAATCTCCAACCGACGAATATCGTCAAAGGCTAGAAGAGAGTTTGTGCGATTCAGATGATTTTTTGTCGGATGCGGCAAAAAAACAACTTGAAAAAGCCAACAAGAGAAGTGTCAAGCGAAAGGAAAGCAAGCTCATTAACATGATTTTTGACTGCATTATTTCCTTAATGCATGACGTGATGATGATTTTGGCTAACGACAGCAGGCGTGTTGTTAACAGCGATTTTTTTGAGGAACTGAAAAGTTTTGCTAATAAAACTAATCAAATTAAGATGGTGCGGGCGCTAGATCAGGTTATCAGCTTGAAAAATGCAAACACCTATAATGTTAGTTCCGAGTCTTTGCTTGATTTGGCATTGTTTGAATTTAAAGGAGCACAAGAGTGAATCTTGAGACCGACCTTACTATAGATGAAGAGTTAAAAGAAAAAGAGGCCGAGGCCTTTAGAGTTTTTTTGGAGCTTGCGCCTTCGTGTGATGAGGGCATGGAGCCTTCCTTTGTTCGTTATGCCTATGATATGAAAAAGGCGACTTTCTATTTCAAAAGCGATCACCGTGTAGATTTTCGCGAGCTTGTAAAGCAGCTTAATTCGAGACTTGGAATCTCTGTCGAAATGCGCCAAATTGGTGATCGTGAACAAGCTTCCTTGGTTGGAGGTCTTGGACCTTGTGGCCAGGTGCTTTGCTGTTGTCGTTTGGGTAATGATTGCTGTCAAAAGAATGCAACTATCAAAATGGCAAAGAACCAGAACTTGTCGCTTAATCCAACAAAGATTTCTGGCATGTGCGGAAGGTTAATGTGTTGCCTTCGTTTTGAAAATGATTTCTATAAAGACTTCAAAGATCGTGCACCAAAAATTAATGCTCAAGTCAAAACTCCTGATGGAATTGGAAAAGTTGTTGCAGTTGATGCGTTGCACGACCTCGTTAGTGTAAAGATTGACGAGGAGAAGCCAAGGCAGATTGCAGTTGCTGATTTCAAAGAAGGATCCTCGGCGGAAAATGGTTGGAAGGTTGGAAGGTCAGTTTGGGAAGAGGCGGATAAAGCTTTAGCCGATTTGACTGGCTCAGCCGCTAATGTCACGATTGATACGTCGCTTTTCACCGGGAATGACCACATGGTTACATCAAGCAAGGCAAAACTTGCATCGAAACCTGCCACACAGGACAACAACAAGAAAGAAAGCAAACCTCACCGTCGCCGTTCACGCAGGATCAGCTCAAAGGACACTCATTCACGTCAAATTGTTACGGCAAAGCGTCCCGGAGGTAATTCTTCTGGTATAAAACACGCCAGCGCTCCGAAAGAGAAGATTAAAATAGAGCGACATCCGCACGAGGAGCGAAAGCCAAGACGCAGAAGAACGACAACAATCAACACTAATAAAGATAGATAATCTGTGCGTCATTAGCATGAGTCTTCGGGTTTTCAATTATTTTTAAAAAATCTATTTGCTAATTTATTTATGCCTTAGCTTCCAAATTGTTGTGTAATTTATGCTTCACACGTGAATGGACAGTCCCCTGTAGATAAGTTTTGAACATCAAGTTTTATCCTTTGCTCTTTTAAGGCTAGCGATGCGCTAGATTTTGAAAGAGATTTTTGATTGATTACACTTGTTGTTTTAATTTTTTTATTAGAGTTTGGATTAGTTAAACGCGCGCTAAACTAAATAGGCGAACAAAACATAATTGTTAAGTAATTTGGAGATAGGAATGAACTATTCGCTTTACACAGACCTCTACCAGCTGACAATGGCTCAAGGCTATTTTTTGTCAGGGAAGGCAGAGCAACGCGCTAGCTTCTCTATGAATTTTAGAAAATTGCCTTTTAAGGGTGGATATGCTGTATTTTGCGGAAGCGCTACTCTCATTGAAATGTTTAAGAATTTCACCTTTGAAGACGATGAAATTTCATATCTCTCGTCTATTGAAGCGCCTGGCGGAGGAAAACTTTTCTGTAAAGAATTTCTTGATTACCTAAAAAATATGAGAATGAGCCTTGATGTGTATGCACCAAAAGAGGGTTCTCTTATTTTTCCATATGAGCCAATTGTGCGTGTTGAAGGTCCAATTCTCCAATGCCAAATTGTTGAAACTGCGCTTCTTAACTGCATTAATTTTCAAACACTGGCTGCGACAAAAGCCACTAGAATCACTGCTGCCGCAGATGGTCGTGCCGTTGCTGAATTCGGACTGAGACGTGCGCAGGGGACAGGCTCAATGTGGGGTGCTCGCGCATCATATGTGGGAGGTTTTTCTTCAACGTCTAATGTTTTGGCAGGGAAAGAATATGACATTCCTGTCTCAGGAACGCATGCTCATTCTTGGGTTATGTCTTTTGATAGCGAACTTGAATCATTTAGAGAGTATGCGCGTTTATTCCCTACGAACTCGACTTTGTTAATTGACACCTATTCTGTTGACGAGGGTGCGAAAAACGCAATTATTGTTGCCAAAGAAATGGAAGCTCGTGGTGAGAAAATGGCTGCTGTGCGCATTGACTCTGGCGACTTAACTTGGGAAAGTCGGCGCGTTCGCAAAATGCTTGATGAAGCAGGCCTTGATTATGTAGGAATTGTTCTTTCTAACGATTTGGACGAATATAAAATTGAGTCAATTTTGCATGAGGGCGCTTGCGTAAACGCTTTTGGCGTTGGAACGAAGTATGCATGCTGCTATGATCAACCAACTCTCGGTGGAGTCTATAAGCTTAATGCTCTTGAAGAGAACGGCCAGTGGGTTCCAAAGATGAAAATCAGTGAATCGTCAGAGAAAACAACATTTCCTGGGATTCTTAACATCAAGAGGTTTATTGATGATAACGGTCAGCTTGCAGGGGATATGGTTTATGACGAAAATGAAGCATCGCTTGATTGCACGATAGTTGATCCTCTGAATAGAATTAAAAACAAAAAGCTTTGTGGCCTTAAAGGTGCGACATTGCTTAAACCTATCATGATAAACGGCGAGCAAGTCGATTTCTGGACGATTCATGAAGCTCGCGATTTCGCCAAGAAATCGTTTGATAATCTTGATTATTCGAGGAAAAGAAACATTTATCCTCACATTTATCCAGTTGGTCTTGAGCTGAATTTATCAAGTGCTCGCGATAAGATGATTTCCGAAGCTTTGCATTATTCAAAATAGATTAAGGATGTGAATTTTGATTCGCATAATGTGCGACTCTGTTGCAACTTCTGATTATTCGGAGTTGCACGATTTAAAAGTTGACATTGTCTCTCTTTCGGTTCATTATGATGGGGTCGATTGCCTTGATGTGAACATGGACTTTGACGATTTCAATGAGCATCTAGCTGAGAGAGCTCTAAATTTGCCAACTTCAAGCCAACCTTCGATTGCAAGCTTCGAGAATTACTTTGAGGACGCTGCTAAAAAAGGCGATTTAGTTGTTGGAATTTTTATGTCGAGTGTTCTTTCTTCAACCATTGAGGGTGCCATCATGGCCGCTAACTCTGTGAAGAAAAGATTCGCCAATTTTGAGTGCCGCTTGATCGATTCGTTTGCAGCTTGCGGTCCTCAGATGTGTGCAATTCTAGACGCAGTTGAGATCCGCAATGAAGGAGGCTCAATTGATGAAATTGCAGAAGCCGCAAAGCGTGCAACGTTGCGCTCAAGGATAATGTTTACCCCCGATGACCTTCGCTTTTTAGTTCTGGGAGGAAGGCTTAATGCTGTCACAGCCAAGGTTGCTTCAAGGCTTAAAATTTTTCCAATAATAACAACAGTTGATGGTCGCGCTGATACATTGGTTAAAGTTAGGACTAAGCAGAAGGCAGACGACAAGATGCTTGACGTCTTTACTAGAGATGTTCGCGAGCATGGATTAAAGAATGTTGTGATTCATTATGCAGGGAAGAAAACGGATGAGCTAAAAGCATTTTCAGACCGAGTCAATCAGCTGGTTGGGAAAAAAGTTAAAGAGGTGTCGGTGTCTCCTGTGATTTCGGTTCATGCTGGCCCAGCAATTGGAATTGCCTATCAATGTGAAGAAGAGATTGCAGGTCGTTTCACTAAGCCAAATCCGCAAATTATCTATGCAATTTAAATAGTTTAAGACAGCAACCCCTCTTAATTATCAGACATAAGATGCCGATGTTTTTTCGGCATTTTTTTTATTTTTTTATAAGCAGCTACTATCAAGTAGTACCTTCTATCAAGTAGTTCCAGGCATAAGTAGCTTCGGCACAATGGTGCCCGGCATAATGGTGCCAATCAGAAATTTTTCGCGCACAATGGTGCCAGCCATAAGTTTTTAACTGGTGTCAGCCATAAGTTTTTACCACCTATAAAACTGTGCCAACCATTACTGAGAGTTCGTTTTTGACCATTTACTGGTGCCAACCATAGGACACTTCTGCACAGAGGTGCCAACCTTAAATGACTGCAAATGACTGCAAATAGTTTCAGACCGTGTGCCATGTTGCCGCGCACAATGGTGCCAGCCATATTTGTATCTTCTACACTGTCGTGCCAGCCATAAATGAGAGTTTTTTGACCGTTAACTAGTGCCAACCATAGGTAGCTACAGGTGCTGAGCAATGGTGCCAAGCATAAAATTCAAGTGGTGCCAACCATAAATTTAAGGGCTGGCGCGAGAAGCTATGCTGGAAAATGTGTGAGAAAATTTAAATGCGTCTTGTTTGATAGGAGATTATTTATGAGAAAGTGCAATTTGATTATTGATACTGCGTGCGACCTTCCACAGGAATATATTAAGGCTGATGGCGTGACCCTTTTGCGTTTGTCTTATGCAATTGAGGGCGTATCTTTTGAGGATGACATGTTTTGTGAGCAAACTCCTCATGACTTTTACGAAAAAATTCGCAAGGGAAAAACACCGACAACTTCTCAAGTTTCCTTCGAGTCGTTCATTAACATTTTCAAGAAGGCTGTGGAGTCTGGCGTTCCGACTGTTTATTTGGGATTTACCTCTGCACTTTCTGGAACTTTCAATACAGCGAGTTTGGTGCGAGATCAAATTGTCGAGCAGAACCCGGGCGTGGAGCTCTATGTTGTTGACACGAAGTTGCCTTCAATCGCCGAGGGCCTCTTTGTCATTGAAGCAATCAATCAAATGAATGCAGGGCTCACTGCAACTGAAATGGTTAAATGGGCGAATGAGGCAAGGTATTTTATAGATGCCCAGTTCATGGTAGACGATTTGGAATCGCTAAAGCGTGGTGGGAGGATTCCTGCTTCTGTTGCAATAGCGGGTTCAAAGCTAGATGTCAAGCCAATTCTATCTATAAATTCAGATGGTGGCTTAAAACTTGTTGGAGTAGCACGCGGGCGGAAAAAAGGAGTGCGTCAGCTCGCCGATTATTTCGAGAAACGCATTCCAGATTTAACTAGTGCTGGAACAGTTGTGATTGGCGATGCCGATTGTCCTAAGGAATCAGACAAGCTTCGAGATTTGTTGTTGAAGCAGAACAATTCCCTGCTTATTGTGCAAACTAATGTTGGCCCTGTGATTGGCTCGCACGTCGGGCCAGGCATGATTGCAGTTGCGTTTTGGGGAAGAAACAGACGCGAAAGCATGTCTATTACCGACATGATTGCAAAAAAAGTTAAATCTGAGAATTAGTAAACCTTTTTTGTTACTGGCTGATTTGTAATGTGGTTTAAGTACTTTCGAGTGATAACTGTAGCTGCCTTTTAGTGTTGTTTTCTTCATTTAAAACAAGTCAAATTGGAGGTTTGAGATGGAGCAATATAAAAAAGATTTTATAGAATTTATGGTCAATTCAAACGCGCTGAAGTTCGGTGAGTTTACGCTTAAAAGTGGTCGTAAATCGCCGTATTTTATGAATGCTGGTGCGTACACGACTGGAAGGCAGCTAAAACAGCTAGGAGAGTTTTATGCTCATGCGATAAACGACACTTTCGGTCTAGACTTTGATGTTGTCTTTGGCCCTGCATATAAAGGCATTCCGCTGTCGGTTGTCACAGCAATTGCAATTCATGAACTCTATGGCAAAGAGGTTAGATACTGCTCCAATAGAAAAGAGGTTAAAGATCACGGTGACACAGGCATTTTGCTTGGTTCGAATTTGAAAGATGGCGATCGAGTTCTCATTGTCGAGGACGTCACAACTTCCGGAAAATCTATCGAGGAGACATATCCAATCGTTAAAGCCGCTGCTGATGTTGATGTTATTGGCCTCGAGGTTTCGCTCAATCGTTGTGAGGTCGGAAAAGATACGACGGAAACGGCACTCACCCAGGTTTCTTCTTTATACAGCATGAAAACTTCGGCAATTGTAACTATCCATGAGGTTGCACAATATTTGCACAATCGCGAAATTAATGGTGAAGTCCTAATCGATGACGCTACATTTGCACGCATGCAGTCCTATTTAGAAGAATACGGCGCTAAATAGGTTACTTGTTGAACTTTCGCGATTAACTATTATGGAGAGAGTGAAGAAGGAGCATTAAGTGCTTGTGGTAAAGACGACAGTTGTTTAGTCCTTTATGGAAGTGAAGCATGTTCCTGCCATTATTTTAATGTGTTTCGATAGTCTGAGCTTATTGCAGTTAAAGCGCTGTTTTAGTGGTTTTCTTCTTCTCTTTTGAGATTTCTGTTCAGATATCAGTCGACTTTTTGTGAGTATTTATTTTTTTAAAATTTACGCGAAAAAATGACTGAAATGTTCTAAAATTTTAATTCCTGTGTGTTTCACAGGTTGGCGGATGCCAGCGTGGCTCAACGGTAGAGCAACTGATTTGTAATCAGTGGGTTGCGGGTTCGATTCCTGTCGCTGGCTCCAGACTTTCCCCAGTTCAAAGAGTAGTTTTTAGTTAGCACATAGTAAAAATGAGATTTTTAGAAGTGCTAAAAAGTGCTTAATAATTAAGGCTTCCATAATTTTTGAACTCTTTGTTTGCTTTTCGTTGATTGTTGAAGGTAAAACTGTTCAGTTGTGCGAGTGGTAGTGTGTCCTTAAATTACTCCCATGAGTGTTGTGCGCGCATTTTGACGTTTTCGAAAAGGGTGCAAAGCCACTTTTTGGGTTGCTAATACCCAGTAATGCCTTGTTAGTTCGGTGTGCTCTCTCTCTTCTTCCTTTTAATAGCTTGCTTTTTCGCTCCAGACTTGCGGTGGAACAATGGTGCAGAAGCAACGGTGCCAACCATAAGTTTTGATTTTTTGATTGAGACGCACTTTGTTTTCATAGATCCCAGACATTCAGAAGAGCTTAGAAGCACTTTAATTGAGTTTTCATGCATTTTTAAAATACTTTTATTTAATGTTTGTTCGCTGGTGCCAGCCATGATTGTTGGTAGAGCATTGGTGCCAACCGGTTGAAACATGATGCTTTTTCCCTTAATCGGGCGAGCCAATTGACACTAGTGTCACCCATAATCGATAACTGTTCACGAGTGTCTGTTCTCGAGTGCCAGCCATATTTGGAATTTGATGCTCTTTTCATTGAGCTGGCGGAAAGATTGACAATGGTGCCAGCCATGATTGTTAATGATGCAAGTGTGCCAGCGCAATAGTGCCAACCATAAATTTCTGTAGAAAGATTATTCAAAATCTTTCGTTTATAGAAAGTTTTTAACTTAAATCAAATTTTTGCTTGAATTTTTCTGCATTTGTTTAAAAAATAAGTTTTCCTATTAATAGACCTTTTTACTTAAGAGTGCTTCTCGTGATGACCCCTAGCAGAAAGGTTAACCCCCCTAAAAGCCCTTGAGTATTAAGGAGATGTCGAAAGGGTGAACTAAGGAGGATAGATGAATAGTTACAACACCACAAGAAAAAGTGTTTTTTCGCTTCTGCTCGCGGCGTTTGCATGCTTGCTTGTAGTCTTTACTCTGTCTGGTTGTCAGCAGACTGCGCCTGAAGAGAGTGCTTCTGAAGAAAATGCTAGCATGGCAGGAAAACCACTTGCTAATCCAACTCCGCCAGCTGAGTATTCAAAGGCTGTTTGGAAAGTCGATTATGTTAATGAAGAAATAACTGACGACTTTGTTCATGATAATTGGAGAACATCTAAAGATGAGTTCCCTGAGGACAAGGTCGCACGACTTGGGGAGCTTGGTCTCAACACCGAGGTGAGCCGAGCTGGAATGGATACTCTGCAGACAATTGGTGGTGCTGACTTTACAAGCAACCAGTTCGATTGGATTCTTGAGCAGGTCGAAGGCATGGGTGTGACGCCTGATAAGTTGACAGTTCTTGACTTGCGCGGAGAGAGCCATGGTTTGATTAACGGCGACGTGTTTATGTATTGGATTTCTAACAATTACGTTAATGAAAGCACTCCTACTGAGGAAGTGACAAAGATTGAAGAAGACCTTCTTGATGGTTTGAAGAAAGAGGGAACTCTTGAATTCTTCCAGACTGTTAATTGGGGTGCAGCAACTGATTTGCCAAAACTTAAGTATGAGAACCCCACCATTATGACAGAGCAGGAGCTTGTCGAGAGCAAGGGTGTGAAATATGTTCGTTTTGCTGACACAAATCATTTCCGCCCTGATGATCACGAAGTTGACTTGTTTGTTGATTTCATGGCTGGAGTTGCCGATGACGAGTGGCTGTTTATGCATTGCTATGCAGGTGAAGGCCGCACGACTAACTTCATGGTGATGACTGACATTTACAAGAACTACAAGGTAGCGAGCTTTGATGATATTGCTGCTCGCCAGGGACTCATCGGCCCTGTTGATGTTCGTACAGAAATCATCGAAACTGGCAAAACCCACTATAAGATGAAGGCTTCGACTGAGCGTCGCATATTCTTGCAGCAGTTCTACAACTATGCAAAAGACACTAATTTCAAGGGAAAAACCTGGACTGAGTGGTGTGCTGAAAAAGATTTGACTTTGCAGTACATCCCACCAGCAAAATAACCCCCCTCAAGGGCTGCCGTTTTTTTTGGTAGCGCGGGTGCGGATTGAATATCCGCATCCGCATTTTTTTGCTCTTTTTTGCCGAGATTGCAAGGATAACTATGCTTGCAAATGGTGCCAGCCATAAATTATTGGGATCAAATGTATCTGTTCAATGGCGTTCGTTTAACGGTGCCAGCCATAATTCTTTCAATTCAGCTGTTCTTTTTCTTCTTGCGCAATTAAACAATCAAGGCAGACTCAGTGATAAGTGCTCTAAATAGTGCCTGCCGTAATAGGTGCCAGCCATAAATTATTGGGAGAAACGACGCCTGTTCAATGGTGCCAGCCATAATTCTTTCAATTCAGCTGTTCTTTTTTTCTTGCGCAATCAAACAAGCAAGGCAGACTCAGTGATAAGTGCTGTAAATAGTGCTTGCCGTAATAGGTGCCAGCCATAAATTCTTGGAAGAAACGGCACCTGTTCAATGGTGCCAGCCATAATTTAACAGCAAATTAAAAGTGTTAAATTTGTGCCTTCTAGTCTCCTTTTTTGATATGGCTCTTGCTAAAGACTCTTTGCGTTATATACACATTTGCCACCTAAATATGTCGCAAGAACTTTGTTCGATTGGATTTTCTCAGCCTCGATAGTTAAAAGATCATTTTGAAGGACAACGAAATCCGCAAATTTCCCTGGCTCTAGGCTGCCGAGATTTCTTTCATTTCCTGCGGCGATTGCACTTCCTAATGTGTAATATTGCAAAGCTTTTGCAATTGAGATGTTTTGCTCAGGGTGCCAACCCTTTTCTGGGAGATGTGTTGAGGGGTCCTTCCTTGTGACTGCTGTGTAGAGAATGTCCATTGGTGACACTTTCGTAATCGGGGAATCGCTTCCGAAAGCTTGAGTAATGCCCTCTTTTTCAAAAGTTTTGAAAGGCCACATTAGTTTGCACCGCATTTCACCAAGATCCCTCTCAGGACCGCCTGGGTCTAGTGTTATGTGGCAAGGTTGAGAAGAGACTACGACTTCGCATTCCTTCAAACGAGAAATGTCTTCTTCAAGGATGTTTTCTACATGCTCAAGTGTGTTTTTGCCTGTTTCTGGCGGACCATATTTCTCTATTGCTTCTTTTAATATGTCAAGAGCACAGTGGATTGCGCAATCTCCAATCGTGTGAATCCGTACCGCCTGTTTGTCTGATGCCGCAGAAAGAACGAGGTCGCGCATTTCTTTGTGGGGAATAGTAAGCTCGCCGCAATCCTTTTTGAAACGTGCGTTAGTGTAGGGCTCAGTTAAGTATGCAGTGTGTTCTGAAGACACCCCATCAAAAAACTGTTTAAATCCAGGCGCATATAAGAAATCGCATTCTTTGAATTTTTTTTGCAATTGTGCCAACCTTGATTTATTCTTGAGCAGCGTTGGGAACATGTGAACGCGAAGGCACATTTTTTCTTCTCTGTTTAGTCTCTCGAAAATGTCGTCACGGACGAAGTCGCTTCCTTCAAGTGGCATTAGTGACATGTCGCACACGGATGTGATTCCGAGTGAGGACATCCTTTTCATTTCATTCTCGTAGGCCTCAGCGATTCTTTCTTCCCCTAACCATTCAAGGCAGAATGGAAGGAGTTTCATTGCTTTCTTTTCATGGAATATGCCGGTTTGGAGCTCTTTTTTAGTCGGCTGAACATTTGGTTGAACATTTATGGCTGGCACCGTTTTGCACAGAGAAAAATTATCGTTGGCACCGTTTTGCGACCTTGAGATTGTCTTTTTCTCTTTATGGCTGGCTTCGTTTTGCAAGAGGCCTAGTTGATTCATGGCACACGTGTTTAGCCACAATGTGTGTCCGTCACCTGAATACATTACGCAAGGTCTGTCTGGAAAAGCCTTGTCAATAGAATCTTTCGATGGGTATTTAGCAGGAGTCCATCTGTAATAACGCCACCCTTGAGTGACAACCCAGGCATCAGGTGGAAGATTTTTTGCAAATTCCTTAGTTTTTTCTACAAGGTCAGCCTCCGACTTCCCCAAACAACGAAGCATGTATGGCGAATTTCCAATTGCAGTGTGGAAGAAATGTAGATGCGCGTCGTGGAAGCCTGGGCACAAAAAACTATCGCCAAAGTCAACTGTTCCATTTTTTGATGAGAATTGTGCGCAAACTATCTCAGGTTTATCGACGGCGAGTATTCTCGCGTCCCTAACGGCAATTGCCAGATCTTGCGGCTTCAATGGTTTTTTAGAAGTAAAGACTTTTTTAGATCGGAAGATGAAATCACAATTTTGCATGTGGTGCTCCTTTCGGTCTGCTTCTACATTAAACCAAAACATATATACTTTTAGTTGGCGTTTGATTTTTAAAGGAAAACCAAATGGCAAGCAGACGAATCCTTAACTATGGTGGTGGGACTCGTTGCGGGAAAATGTCCGCCTTATCCTATCGTGCTCTTTTTAAACATTGGCATTCCTTGTCAGTTTTAAAAATCATCCCCAACATTTATGTCAATTCGTCCTTCTTTGATTTTTGTTTTGGCAAAGTATTGCCTCTGTTCAATGGTGCCAACCATAAGGTTCGTCGCGTGTTCAATGGTGCCAGCCATGATTTTCGACGCATGTTCAATGGAGCCAGCCATAAAATTCGACTCATGTTCAACCGCAGCAGACACATGATAAGTGGTGCCAACCATAAAATTCGACGCATGTTCAATGGTGCCAGCCATAAAATTCAATGCATGTTCAATGGTGCCAGCCATAAATATACTCATCCGTTCCTTTTTCCGCTTTCGCTTTTTGGAGGTAGTTTATGAAGCTAGCAATCGCAACTCAACGGAAAGGCAAATCGGCTCTCACGGGCGAAGTTCTTAGTGAGGCGATGCCCTGGATCAAAGAAATCACAGGAAAAACTGTCGTAATAAAATATGGCGGTGCTGCCCTTGTCGACAGCGAACTCAGAAAATCTGTTCTTTCCGACATTCTCATGCTCAAAATGCTTGGTGTTAAACCTGTGATTGTTCACGGTGGTGGCAGCGCAATGAATGATCAACTTCGAAAGAGGAATTTTCCTGTTGAGTTCATTGATGGGCAACGCGTTACGCATGAGGAGAGCCTTGATTTTGTTCGCGAGGTGATGACAGGAGAGATTAATCAGCAACTCGTTTGGGAGATGAATCAACACGGAAACATTGCAGTTGGCATTAGCGGAATTGACGGTGGTGTTATCGTGGCTGAGCCTGGCGACCCGCGGCTTAAAAAAACTGGGAGAATTACTCGGATCAACGAGGGTCTCATTTCTGGCTTGGTTGAGGATAACTACATACCTGTAGTTGCAGCGATTGCTATTGGCGAGGACAATGGCGTTTTTAATGTAAATGCGAGCTTGGCGGCTGGGCACATTGCCTCGGCAATTGGTGCTCACAAACTGGTGTTTATTTCCGATGTGGATGGTCTTTACAAGAATAAGGATAACTCCGACAGTCGCATTGCGAACATGAACAAGCAAGAGGCAATTAATTTGCTTGCTGATAAATGCAATACGACCGGTGGCTCTATTCCAAAGTTGCAGAGTTGCATTCATGCTCTTGACAAGGGGGTTTATTCAGTTCACGTTTTAAATGGGAAGATTCCGCACGTAATGCTTCTTGAGTTTTTAACAGACGAGGGAATTGGGACATCCATTTCAAATTTAGGAGACCCAGAAACTGGAGGCAGAGCGCTAGTTAATGACTTTGCGTCCCGTTTAATTGAGAACCGTTGCAGATAGGCGGATTGCAAGCGTTCACGAGCATTACCCCTAGCACAACTGAACAATTAGCTCAATTGAACAAAGGTGCCAACCCTGAATAGACGGGTGCCTGTAGACGGGTGCCAACCATAACTTGCACGAGCGACATGCGATGGTTGCAAGTGGTGCCAGCCATAAATTGATAAGAACCGTTGCAGATAGGCGGATTGCAAGCGTTCATGAGTTTTGCACCTAGCTCCATTGAACAATTAGCTCAATTGAACAAAGGTGCCAACCCTGTATAGACGGGTGCCTATAGACGGGCGCCAACCATAACTTGCACACGCGACAAGCGATGGTTGCAAGTGGTGATAACCATTATGCCTTCGCTTTTATAGAGGAGAATTCAGTTTCGTTTGCGCTTCCGAATTGGGTTGTTGCCAAATGAAATCACTCGGGAGTGTTGCAATTTCTTAATTGAGCACAACTACCGAAAAAAATTTATTTCTACTGAAATACGACTATATGCAATATTTATACGCGTTTAGAAAATGATGCGATGAGATTTAATCGAAATTTATTAAATAGCGAGGAAAAAATTAGACTTGATAGGGTAATATCTTTATCGGGTGTTGGATTTTAATATTTATTTTTACGCGGAGGGTCACAATGCCTCGAGTGAATGTAAAATCCGAAGTAAGGCCACTGTCGCAGGTCATCTTGCACAGGCCTGGAAACGAACTCTTAAACCTAACCCCAAACACATTAGAAGAATTGTTGTTTGACGACATTCCTTTCTTGCGAGTCGCGCAAGAGGAACACGATGCGTTTGCAAAAGCACTCGAAGACAACGGTGTCGAGGTGCTCTATCTCGAGAAACTGGTAGCAGATGTCTTTGACGAGAATCCGGATTTGCGCTCAAATTTTTTGGAGACGTGGGTTTTAGAAGCTGGAGTTCATTCCGATTATTACAAAAATGCAATCTTTGAATACATGAATTCAGAGTTCAAGGACACCCTTGAGTTTGTGTTAAAAACTATGGAAGGTGTCAATATCGATGAGCTTGACGTCGATTTGTCGCATTCTTTGAGAGCTTACGTTATCGAGAAGTCGACGTTGATTGTTCCACCGATGCCAAATCTTTACTTTACGCGCGACAATTTTGCGATGATTGGAAATGGCGTTTCAATTAATCACATGTATTCAGCCACTCGCAATCGCGAAACTATTTATGGTGACTACATTTTCTCGCATCATCCAACCTACAAGGACGTTCCTCGTTACTACGACAGGAAATATCCTTTCAGTATCGAGGGCGGCGACATTTTAAACATTAGTGAGACCTGTCTTGCTGTCGGCATTTCACAGAGGACCGAGGCTGACGGAATTCAGTTACTTGCTGAAAATATTTTCGCTTCAGATTCGCCAATAGATACGATTCTTGCTTTTGAAATCCCAAATAATCGATCGATGATGCATCTCGACACTGTCTTTACTCAGATTGACTATGACAAATTTGTAGTTCATCCTGGCATTTTGGCACCTTTGACAGTTTATGAATTATCTAAGAAGGGTAAAGGTATTCGTGTCACTGAAGAGACAATGTCGCTAAAAAAGATTCTGAAAAAGCACGTTGGTTGCAAGGTTGAGCTCATCAAGTGTGGAGGTGGCAACAGAATTGTCGCCGAGCGTGAGCAGTGGAACGACGGTTCAAACACACTCTGTATTTCTCCTGGAAAAGTTGTTGTTTACGAACGAAACGATGTTACAAACGCGATTTTGGAGGAAAAGGGAATTGAAGTGGTGCAGATTCCATCCGCGGAGCTTTCTCGTGGCAGAGGAGGTCCTCGTTGCATGTCGATGCCGGCATGGCGTGAAGATTAGCCTCCATTATTTTATGGTTGGCACCATTGCACAAAAGCCAGAAATTTATGGTTGGCACTTTTGTGCGATGGGTTAGTGGGCAGCTCTTGCGGGGGAAGGCACCTTTCCACTCATGGTTGGCACCTTTTACACGGCACCGCTAAAGAACTGTTACACGGTATGGTTGGCACCATTTTGAGTGCCACATGATTTTGGAAATCAGACCAGTTGCATGCAGGTCTTAATGGTTTTAGTTGTTGATATTAGAGAAAGGATTTATGTATGCCAGTATCACTAAGCGGACGTCATTTTTTGAAGTTGCTCGACTTTACTACTGACGAAATCAATTATTTACTCGATTTATCTCGCGAGCTAAAGAATTTGAAGCTAACCGGCACGCCTCATCGTTATCTTGAAGGAAAAAATATTGTTCTTCTTTTTCAGAAGACTTCTACCAGAACACGTTGCTCATTTGAGGTAGGCGCAATGGATTTGGGAATGGGCGTGACCTATCTCGATCCAGGTTCTTCTCAAATGGGTAAAAAGGAATCGATTGAAGACACTGCACGCGTTCTTGGTCGTTTTTATGACGGCATTGAATTCAGAGGTTTTGCTCAAACCGATGTAGAAGAACTTGCCGAGAATGCAGGTGTTCCTGTTTGGAATGGTCTCACAACAGAGTGGCACCCAACACAAATGCTTGCAGACATCATGACTATGCAGGAAGCATTTAACTATGACATCAAGGGCAAGACACTTGTGTTCATGGGCGATGCTGCTAATAACGTTGCCCGTTCATTGATGGTGATTTGTTCTAAGCTTGGTCTAAATTTTGTAGCATGTTGCCCAGAGGCAAATGCGCCAGGACAAGATGTGATTGATGCCTGCACTCCGATTGCTGAGGAAAATGGATGCACAATCACTGTCACCTCTGATGTAGAGAAGGCTGTCACTGGTGCTCACTGCATTTACACCGACGTTTGGGTCTCAATGGGTGAGCCAGATGAAGTTTGGGAGACCCGCATCAAAGACCTTGAGCCTTTCCGCGTAACGAAAGAGGTTATGGAAATGGCCGACAAAGACGCAATTTTCTTGCATTGCTTGCCATCATTCCACGACACAAACACAACAATTGGTGCCGACATTGCTGAGAAATTTGGCGTAACTGAAATGGAAGTAACTGACGAAGTGTTCGAATCTCCTCAGTCAAAAGTGTTTGAGGAGGCGGAAAATCGCATGCACACCATTAAAGCTGTGATGTATGCAACTTTGAAATAGCCTAAAGGGGGAGCTGCGTTATGGCTTACGAAAAGCAAACAAACTGTAAAACAGTAGTAATCGCCCTTGGCGGGAATGCGCTTGGAAACACCCCGGCTGAACAGCTTGAGCTAGTGAAAAACACAGCGACGCACATTGTGGACATGGTTGCTGATGATGTCGATATCGTCGTTTCTCACGGCAATGGCCCACAAGTCGGAATGATCAACAACGCATTTGCCTATGCAAGCGCCAACGATGGTAAAACTCCTGAGATTCCTTTTCCTGAGTGCGGAGCAATGAGCCAGGGCTACATTGGTTATCACTTGTCGCAAGCAATCTTAAATGAATTGCGCGAGAGAGACATCAAACGCTCTTCTGCTTGTGTGGTCACACAAACGCTTGTTGATAAAGAAGATCCTGCATTCAACGAACCTACAAAACCTGTTGGCGCTTTCATGACAGAAGAAGACGCAAAAGCGAAAGCGGAAGAGACTGGTCTCACTTTTAAGGAAGATGCAGGACGCGGATGGAGACAGGTTGTCGCTAGCCCTGTCCCCATTAGAATTGTCGAGCTTGATGCAGTGAAAGACCTGGTAGACGATGGTTACATTGTTGTTGCGGGTGGCGGCGGCGGTGTCCCAGTCATTGAACAGGATGGTGGTTATCACGGGGTTCCTGCTGTTATCGACAAGGATCGCTCAAGTGCTTGCATGGCGGCAGAGTTTAAAGCTGACATGCTGGTGATTCTTACTGCTGTTGAAAAAGTCTGCATTAATTTTGGCACACCGGAGCAAGAAGAAATCTCTGAAATGACAATTTCTGAAGCTCGTGAGTTCATAAAGCAGGGCCATTTTGCGCCCGGGAGCATGTTGCCGAAAGTGGAAGCATGCATTGACTACCTCGAGAAATTCGAAGGTGGACGCGCTCTCATCACTTCGCTTGAGTGCGCTGCGGCCGGCATCAAAGGTGAGACCGGCACGGTAATTACGGTGTAATTTTTATCGGTTTTTGCGCGCGAATCGGTAAAGAATTATAGATTTTGCAAAATTTATAAATTTTTGAAAGGAGGAAATATGGCAAAAATCGTCAATTCCTGGAACGATTGGGACCCTCTGAAACGAGTCATTGTTGGTCGTTGTGACAACTCTGTTATTCCACCAGAGGAGCCAGCAACTTCAGAGAAAGTGCCAATCGACTCTGCCATGAGAGGCATGTGGGGTCTTCGCCCACTTGACACAGTAGAGAGAGGTAATGAGTGCCTCGAGAACCTGGTAAAGATTTTGGAAGATCGCGGCGTTATCGTCGACCGTCCAACTCCTTTGCAATGGAACCAGGCAATCGGTACTCCTGACTTCCGCAACGACTCAATGTTTACCTGCATGCCTCCTCGTGACATTCTGCTGACAGTTGGTAATGAGATCATTGCTTCTGCCAACTCATTCAGATGCCGCTATTTTGAGTATCTCGCCTATTGGCCACTCATGAAGCAGTATTTTGATGAGGACCCAGAGTTCCTCTGGTCTCAGGCACCTCGCCCTCGTTTGACCGACAAGTCCTATAAGCACAATTACTATGATGAGAAGATTTCTCTTGAAGAGCGTCTTGAAAGAACGGCTGCTAAGGACTTTGTTACAACCGAGATTGAGCCAATGTGGGACGCTGCTGACGTCATGAGAATGGGTAAGGACTTCTTCATCCAGCATGGTTTGACAACCAACCGCACTGCTATGGAGTGGTTCCAGAGGTATTATCCAGACATTCGCATTCATGCGGTTAACTTCCCTGGAGACCCATATCCAATTCACATTGACGCTACGTTTGTGCCTCTTCGTCCAGGTCTCATTATTAATAACCCAGTGCGTCCGCTCCCAGAAGAGCAGCGTGCTATCTTTGAGGCTAATGATTGGCAAATTGTCGACGCAGCGCAGCCAGCGCACACCGAGCCACCACCACTGTGCTACTCGAGTGTATGGCTGTCAATGAACTGCCTCGTTCTTGATCCTAAGACTGTAATTGTTGAGGCATCTGAGGTGCATCAGCTTGAGCAGATGGACAAACTTGGCATGAATGTAATTCCTTGCGACCTTCGCGATGCATATCCATTCGGTGGCGGTCTGCATTGCAGCACTGCTGACGTTTATCGTGAGGGTGGTTGCGAGGATTACTTCCCTAACAGAGTCGCTGACTCAACTCTGGTTCGTCCAGAAATGTGGGGCTAAATCCCGCTTGATTTGTGGGGTGTGCACCTTTTGAAACCGTGGGGACAGCCATAGCGTTGTAACCTGCATAAGGGGACAGCCATAGTGTTGTAACCTGCATCGTCGTGAGTAGCGTTGCGTGTTGTTAAAGGACGCTGGTGGTCAACGGTGCAATGGTGTGGCAGTGCCAACCATGTCCACGTGACTGCAAAGCATTCGTAAATGGGGACAGGCATGTCTCTATAATGATATTTTTGCAGGCAGTTAGTGGACGACGGAAGGACTGTAACTGCTTGTAGGAGTTGTGCCAACCATGGATTCAAGTAGGGTAAAACTGGCCTTACGCGGCTGGTACGGCGGGCTTTCGCTGACTCATGAGAGCCCGCCAGCTTCGAACTTTGAAAGGGCATTATTATTTGTGCAATTACAAATGGTGCCAACCATAAAGTTTGAAGCCATGAGCTTAATTCTTGCTAAGCTCACTTGTAAAGTGTGCAACTTAAATTAACCAGGGAGGTTTTATAATGAGCGAGCACATTGTTATTACCGAAGAACAAAAACAGACGATGCTCAAGAAAGTTGTTGTTTCTTCGTTTTTAGGTAACTTCATTGAATGGTTTGACTACGCGAGCTATTCTTACTTTGCTGTTACTATCGGACTTGTATTTTTCCCGGAAGGCGATCCGATAGTAACAACAATGTCCGCTTTCGCCGTTTTTGCGCTCTCCTATTTGGTCCGCCCGATTGGCGGTCTGTTCTGGGGAAACATGGGCGATAAAAAGGGTCGACGGTGGACACTTTCAATTTCGATTCTTGTAATGACCACGGCAACGTTCTTGATTGGCTGCTTGCCAGGGTATGCAATGATTGGTTTGGCGGCTCCATTTTTGTTGCTTCTGTGCCGTATGACTCAGTCATTCTCCGCTTCTGGTGAATATGCAGGCGCTTCAACGTTTATTGCTGAGTATGCACCTGTAAAGAAACGCGGTCTTTATGTTTCTGCTGTTCCGGCATCAACCGCAACTGGCCTTCTTGTTGGTTCGTTTTTTGCAACCACCGTTTTTGCAATTTGCGGTGGCGCTGACGCCCCGTTTGTTACTGAGTGGGGATGGAGATTCCCATTCTTGATTGCTCTTCCACTTGGTTGGATTACTAACTACATCCGAACCCACCTAGCTGACTCTCCAGTTTATGAACAAATGATGGAAGAAGCCGAAGCTGGTGGAAAAGAGGTTGGATCTAAGACTCCAGTTCGCGATGTTATTCGTAAATATCCAAGAACCACGATTATCTGCTTTGGATCTGCAATTTTGAACGCTATTGGTTTCTATGCTGTGCTTACGTTTATGCCTGCATATCTCGAATCTGTTCTCGAGTACGACGCAGCTTCAGCTGGCACAATTACAACGATTGTTCTGTTTGCCTACATCGCGTTCATTTTCATTTCTGGATGGCTGTCTGACCACTTCGGAAGAAAGAAGATGTTGCTGATTGCTGCAATCGGCTTTGTGGTGTGCACAATCCCTTGCTACATGCTTTTGGCAACGCTCGAGTTCTATGTCATCCTTGCAGCTGAGTTATTCATGGCTCTTTTGCTTTGCATTAATGACGGTACGCTGGCGAGTTATTTGTCAGAGCAGTTCCCAACGGAAGTTCGCTTCACTGGTTTTGCGTTTACGTTTAACCTTGCGAATGGTCTGTTTGGTGGCTCTTGCTCAGCCATTTGCTTGTGGCTCGTAAGCATTACGGGTAATCAATTGGCACCTGGTTTCTACTTCGTCTCAATTGCTGTACTTGCTCTCATTGCGATTATTTTTTCTCGCGAGCAGTCGGGTACAGAGCTTTCGGAAGTCAAGATCAAGAACTAGGTTTATCTTGAGCGTCATCATGCAACGGTGCCAGCCATAACTGCCGACGAGGTTTGTATCGTTGCTTAACATAGGTGCCAGCCATAGATGAAACCCCTCCATTGTGCATCGTGCTTGCTGATGCCAGCCATAAAGAAAATGCGAGTTTTGCTCGCATTTTCTCTTTTTATCTAATGTTAAAAGGTGCCAGCCATAAAATTAACAGCTAAAGCGGCAATCAGCAGAATAAAATCATTCACTGTTGCTTCATCATTCTGTTCATTTTTTATTCAGTTATCAGACATTTTATATTCAGTTTTCATTCAGTTTTCATTCAGTTTTCATGCATGCTTTCTTTCTTATTTTTTTGGAATGTTCAAACAAACCTTTAATTCAATGAAAACCCTTTGGGGAATCCCCAGTAATAGAGAATCCCCAGCAATTGAAAGGAAGTAATTATGGGAAGAAAACCAAGAGTTGAATCGAGTATTCTCGTTCATAACATTGGACTTAAGGGGCATAACAGCCAGGTTGTGTTTTACGATGACGAGGACCGGCTAAAATTCATTGAATGTCTTAAGGAAAGCTGCTCGCGCTTTCATGTTTTGCTGCTTGGCTATGTTTTGATGAACAATCATGTTCATGCTTTTGTTTATGCTCCAATTGGGAACTGTGCAAGTGTGTTTGAGTCGGTGGGAGCCACGTTTGTCCGCTGGTTTAATCGCAAATATGGCAGGTCGGGCACCATTTGGAACGGACGTTTTTACTCCAAGCCAATAAATTGCCGTCAACAATTGATAGATACTGCGGCGTATATATTCAATAATCCAGTTAAGGCTAAAGTTGTGCATGATGCTCGCGATTATCGCTGGTCAAGTTTTCGCGAACTAGATGATCCAAAGATAAACCCCGAGGCCTACAACTTTTTGAACTCTGTGGTTTCTGTCGAGTTTCTTAAAAAATACACTTGCGAACGAGCAAAAATGGATGTCGAACCTGAAATTTTTAAACAATGCGAGACTATTCCTAAAGATCCTGTTTCTGAGCTTCATTTAATTGAGATTGTGACAAGGTTCGTAAAAAAGCATAATGTTGGGAGGATTCCTACTCTTCCAGAGAATTTGCTTAGGGCCCTTGTGAAAAAACTTCTCAGTCTTGGTTCTAATGTCACTCAGATTTCACGAATTACGGGTATTAATCGGAGGCGCGTTGTTATTCTGAGTTCCTAACATCCAGTTTATTACCCGATATAGCCGCATTGTGTGACGACAAGACTATGGTGACAGCCATGCAGATGGAATTACCGTGCAGATGAGACACCACATGGATGGGGGCAGCCATTCGGATGAAATAGACATGCAGAAGTGACAGCCATTCGGAGGGAACAACCTTTCAGTTGTGACAACCCATGCAGACGGCATAGTGCAAATTGGGTTTTTGTTGACGCTTGTTTGGCGATTCTAGTTTTGTTGTTTGACACTCGTTGCTATAATCTCAGCGGCATTGATAAGGTGGCGAATTGACTTACACTATGGTGTCCACACTGTGGTGCCAACCCTTGTTTGGTGAGTTTTGTTGTTTGGTTTTGGTTTTGTTGTTTGCACTCGTCGCTATGATCTCTGTGGCATTGATCAGGTAGCGAAGTTAGTTACACCATGGTGTCCGCACTGTGGGGCCAACCCCTGTTTTGTTGTTTTGTTGTTTGGATTCGTTGTTTGCACTCGTCGCTATGATCTCTGCGGCATTGATAAGGTAGCGAAGTGAATTACACTATGGTGTCCACACTGTGGTGCCAACCCTAATGATAATTGTCGATGGAAATGCACTACAATATGTTGAATGAATCAGCACAAAAAATATCGCGAACTTCCAGAAATTCCTTCGGGGAAGGCGAGTGGGACGATTACTCCTGGTTGCGCGGTTATTGAAGGGGGCGCTTTGCGAGGTGTTTACTCGCAGGGTGTTCTTGATGCGCTCATGGAAAATGACATCAATATGCAGACAGTCGTTGGTGTGTCTGCTGGTGCTTTGGCTGGAATGTGTTATGTCGCTGGGGACATCGGACGTGGAATTCGTATAAATCTCAATTATCGGAAAGATCCACGCTATGTTGGGGTTGTCCCTTTGGTGACTGATTCCGGGATTTTTGGCATAGATTTCATTCTGAATGAAACCCCCAAAGAGTACACGTTTGATTATGAGCGATTTTTTTCTCCAGAGCGCCGATTTGCGGCCGTTGCTACAGATTGCGAAACCGGTGAGCCTGTTGTTTTTGAGCGCGGAAAATGCTCAAACATTTTTCAAGCAGTACGTGCGTCGGCATCAATGCCATTTATGTCTAAGCCTGTCACCATTGACGGGAAGCCCTATCTCGACGGAGGATGTTCGAGAAGTAACCCTTGGGAGTGGGCTTTGAACGAAGGTTTTGAGAAGATTTTGTTGATTCGGAACCGTCCATTGGGTTTCAGATGTCCAGACAAATTGAATCACATGGCGCATTTTTATGACAAAAAATTTCCCAATCTTGCCAGCGTGTTAGAGCGTGACAACCTTGAGTATTCTCGCGAAAGCAAGGATGGAGAACAGGCAGCAAAAGATGGCAAGGTGTTTCTCCTTTGCCCTGGCACCAATGAAACTGTGGGGCGCTTAGAGAAAGATACCGAGCGTTTAAAGCTCTTTTATTGGTTGGGTTACTACGAAACACTAGAAAAAATTGATGACATTAAAAAATATCTAGAGGTCTAGAAAGGTAGTTTTAATGAATGATTTGAAGTGGAGAATTTTGAGTGCAATCAATTTCGTAGCTTTTTTGGCGGCGTTTCTTTTTGCCTTGCGTATGGGCGGTTGCACTGGCGAAGTCGAGCTCGCATCAGGTGCTACAGCGCCGATGAAATGCCACTGGACATTTGTCGCGGTTACTCTCGTCTCTTTGATTGGCATTACTTTGGTCGTTTGCTCAACATACATTAATGAGCGCATGGCGCGCATGTGTTGCATGGTGGGCCTGTTTGTCACCATTTTCGTAATATGTGTTCTCATGACCTCGTTCGGCATTGGCGTTTGCTCTAGCGCGATGCATTGCCACAACACAAGGCTGGCTGTTCTAATTTGCATGGGGGTTTCGCTCGTAGTTTCGATAATTTCGTTCGTTAAGGCAAATAAATTCAACGAACTTGAAGTCCCAAAGCAAACGGTCTAAATCGAAACTTGACTATTCAAGAAACAATTTCAAGATTAATGAGAGGAGAAGCTGTTTCCCAGAGGGAGATAGCTTCTTTGCTTATGGTTGACCCTTTTTCTAGTGATGCTGAGAAAATCAATAAATATGCCTTTGACGTTGGCTATTGCGCTGCTAAGGGGAAAATGCATGTGTTTGGACAAATTGGTGTTGACAATAGTGTTTGTCCTGTGAATTGCAAGTATTGTGCTTTTGCTCTAGATAATTTTAGGCTCCAGGGCGAATTTTCTGAAAGGTTAAAGTTAAGAATTGCAGAGCATAACAAGTGTTCGAAACTGTCGTCAGAAGAGTTTATCTATCATTTGCATTCATTTAATGAAGCAAAGGTTGATGCTGTTAGTCTCATGGGAACGGCTGCGCTTCCTTTCAATGAGTATCTTGATTTTGTTGTGACTGCAAGAAATATCTTAAATCCTGAAATAGGAGTTATTGTTAATTATCGCGACATGACCCTTGATGACCTCTCGAGATTAAAAGTAGCGGGTGCAACTTGTGTATACCACTCACTTCGAATTCGTGAGGGAGAGATTACGGGTGCCAACCCTAATTTACGGCGCCAAACTATTAAGAACGTAAAATTGATTAGATTCGACTTAATGAATGGCGTTGAGCCCGTGTGGGAGCCTTTTGATGAGGCCCTTGCTATGGATATAGCAGACAGAATCCTTGAGGTGGCAAGTAATAATCCTTGGGCGACTGGTGTTTGTGGACTGTGTGAGGTTGATGGCATTAATTTTGAGGGTAAAACTCCTTCGGTAGAGAGAGTGCAGCTTGTAGCTTCAATTTTGCGACTGGTTTGCGGTTTAAAGGTTCCACTTGGTTGTGTTGGAGGCGTAGCTTGGGTTGATGCTGGACAAGATCCTAGAGAGCGTGGGTATTCTGATTCTAGGGAGCACATCATTCGAGAAACCGAAAAAGCAAGAGCCGCAATGTCCTCTAAGGGCTGGCACCTGTATTAGCTCACTTGTGGTTTAGAAGATAGAAGACAGTCGCTGAATACAAAAGCCGCTTTGACTTCACAGTTCTTTAAATATGGCTGGCACCATTGTGCTGACCCCATTGCATAAATTATGGCATGCATAAGTTATGGCTGGCACCAGTGTGTTAGAGCCGCAATGTCCTCTAAGGGCTGGCACCTGTATTAGCTCACATTGCCTATATGTGGATTATCTCGTCAGCGAGTTTTGCAACCGATTCATCATGTGTTGCATACAGCAGAGCAGCGGTGCCAGCCTTAACTGGCTCAAAAAGTGACTCAATCACCGTCTGCTTATTTTTTTCATCGAGATCGTTTGTTGGCTCGTCTGCAATGATGAGTTCTGGGTTTAAGAAAAGGGCTCTTGCACAGGCAATCCTTCTTTTCTGACCGATTGATAGTTGGTTTGGAAAGTAATATTTTCTCTCATACAGTCCAAATCTTTCAAGCAACGCGTCTGATTGTTTTGAGATCTCTTCTTTGTTCAGTCTTGATTCTGCTTTGTTAAAAAAAGCGGGAAGGCAAACGTTGTCGTTTGCACGAAGTGTTCCACAGAGCTGTGTGTGTTGAAAAAGGAAGCCTATAGTCTCGCTGCGCAACTTGCTCTTTTGGTCGTCGTTTAGAGCAGTCGTTTCAGCTCCATTTATATACACATTTCCTGCCGTGGGAGCGAGCAAGAGCCCTGCTATTGAAAGGAGTGTCGACTTACCTTTCCCCGACGGGGCCATAACGCAGAGACTCTTCCCCTTTTCGAGTTCAAATGATATGTCGTTAAGTATTTGCTCTGAATATTCTTTTGATATGTTTTCTAATTTAAGAACCGGTTCAGCCATTTTTACTCTTTCTGCTTTATCTGTTTTGTTCTCATTGTGAAATGGTGCCAACCATGGGCTGGCTGCTTTTTATTACAGTGCCAACTCCTGTTTTTGTTTTTTTAACTCCTAGAAAAGGTGACAACCCTTTTCTTTATTCGGAATTTCTTACTTTCTATCCAACACATAGGTGCCAACCATAATGTTCAACCATAATGTTCAATCTGCTTTAAATCTTTTGTTTCTTTATTCCTCTTCTTTAAAGCTTTTGTTTCTTTATTCCTTAATTTGTCCTGTAGGTTTTGCTTGCTTTTTGTTCGTTAAAACCACTAGTCACGCAGTGCCAACCATAATATTAGGGGCTAAGCCAATTACCCGCATTCCGTGAAGACATCGCCTTTAACCTATGTCAACCTGATTCATTGCTGATGCGGGGTCGATGTTTGAAGACTGCCTTAGTGGCGGAATTATAGCAAGTAAAGTCACAATGAAGAAAACCAAAACTATAACAAGAATTCCAATTATCATTTGTGCAGGATCTAGCGGGGAGAATGGGAAAGCAGTGTTTTTCTGCATGGTTTGCAGCATGGCGTAATAGATTGTAAACCCAAGTGCGCCGCCGATAATTGCTCCAACACCAGTTAGGAAAAAAGCTTCCCCGCAAATGAGAGATGCAAGGTTCGATTTTGTTGCACCGAGCGCTCTGAACAGAGCCAGTTCACTTCTTCTGTCCCAAACAAGAGTTGAAAATCTTGCTACGAGCTGAAGCACAGATGCGAAGATTAGCGCAATCGCACAACCAAGCATGACGGCAAATATTACGTCGAAGCTTTTTTGTGTCTTTTCAAGTACAGAAGATTGCACTAATGTAACGTAGTTGCCAGGCGCATATCTTTTGATTTTGCCTGCAATTGAAGACGCCTTTTGTGGGTCGGTTTTCACAAGAATCGCACTGCAGAGCGTGTCAGGATCGCCGTATTTTTCCCACAAATGATTGAATTCCTGTGTTTCTTTCGACATTTCACGAACAGCTTTTCTGTTCATGATAATTGAGCTGTCCAGATAGGTCCCTGTGGGCGCAAGCGTAGACTTTACTACCACATCATGACCAAGAATGAGGCCCTTTCCGCGTTTGTAGCCTGAAACATTTGCTCCAACTATCACTTCATCATCGGCTAAGTCACCGCTAAATTGAGTTTCGCAAAAAGGCTTAATAACCCAGTCAGTTGTCGCATCGTATCCAATGATTTTTGTTGCCTCGTCAGGCGAACAGCATGCTTGCCCGAGTGTTTGTCCATAAAATTGCGTTGTTACTGCATCGACACCATCAACTTGGCGAATTTGATCAGCAATCGACTCGTCGATGTATGCACTGACAGGTGCACCTGTGAAAAGGATGTCTGTGTCTTCGAGCTGGTCCTCCGCGTCGCTGGGGACGCATAAAATTTGAGCACCTGAGCGCTCCTCGCTAAGTTCAATGCCCTGGTAAACTCCTCCTCCGAGGAGCAAAAGTGCTACGAATGCGGCTACACTAACAGCAATGGTGGCGCAAAGAGCGATGCTCTGAACTTTCCTTTGTTTTACGCTCTGTATTACTAACCTGAACATTAAATAAATCTTTCTCTATTGACATAAAAATGAAATAAAACAGAAGGGCTGATGCCTTTTTAAATGTTTCTACCATTTTGCAGAAGATGAGCAGTTCCCAAATTATAGCTTTAGGAAACTTTTTTGCATCGCAAACCTTCACAAATAACGATTGAGCAGAGGTGCCAACCATATTTGAAACGGTGTTCTTGTTTAAAAGGTGCCAGCCATAATTCTTCTTTGCTTGAAGTCCTCATATTGCAACTGTAGCAATGGTGCAAGCATAACAATGGTGCCAACCCTATATGTGCAGAGTGGCTTTCCTCAAATTTGTTCAATGTGAATTTTTCAATCGATGAAAAAATATCAATGGTGCCAACCATATTTGAAACGGTGTTCTAACAGTGTTCTAAGGTGCTTCTTTGAAAGGTATCAAAAGGTGCCAGCCATAAATATATCCGTTCTTGAAGTCCTCATGCTGCAAGTGTAGCAATGGTGCAAGCATAACAATGGTGCCAACCATGTATCCATGTCTACCTTTGAATGCAGTTGTAAAAAAGTGACTTCTTAATTGAATACAACTTTGGATTTCTATTGCACGCTAAATAATTTCGAGCGACACAGATATGGTTGTTTTGTTTCTAATTCGATCACCTCAAGCTTAATGATCTCGCAGTTTTTTTCTTAATCTTGGGTGGCTGCCACAATTCTAGGCGCCATATCAATGGTGCCAACCATACTAAAACAGTGTTCTAACAGTGTTTTTAGTTGCTTCTTTAAAAGGTGTCAAAAGGTGCCAGCCATAATTTTTTTGTTTGAAGTATGCTTATCGCAAGCATAGCAATGGTGCCAACCATGAATAAAACTGCACTCTCAAGCAACGTAACGAAAGTGTGACAACGGTGCCAGCCATGTGCTCAGTCGGAACGCTTTTCTCTCTTTAGCTAAAACCACATGCAAAGCTACAAAAAAAGAATTATGCGCCGAAGTATTGATAGCCCTTTTCTACAAGTTTTGCGACGTAATCTTTGTACTCTTGAGTATCGGTTCCATTTGTTGGAGCATCGGTCATAACGTCGGTACCATAGTAAAGAATATCCCAGTTCTTTGTTGCGCTTTTTTCAAACATTTCTTTGTCGCCATTGCACCAAGTGTAACTCTTGAGTAGGCGTTCGTGGATGTTCTCCGAAGTGTCCTTGATTCCATAAGCTTCGAGGATAGTGCTTGATTCTGCGACATATCCGCTGTCTTGAATGATTTTCGCAGCTTCTGCAGGATTGTTTTTGATGAAGTCGGCTGCTTTTTGCATTGCCTCGCAAACTTTTTTGCAGGTGTCAGGGCTTTCGTCCACGATGTGCTGAGTTGCCGCGAGGAAGCAGCAAGTGTAGTCTTTGTATGCGGGCTCTGTTGCGTTGTTGAAGAATTTTACAAAACCTGCCAGCTCTCCAATTTCGCCATACGGATCGAACCAGGTTAAGCCATCAATTTCCCCATTCTGAAGCGCTTTAAATGCCATTGCGGCACCACCGTCGCTGTATGCGGTCCACTCTGTTTTTGAATAATCGATGCCGTCTTGTTTCATTAGAGCCTGGATAAAAAGCTGAGCCATGTCGCCCTCGGAGAACATTCCAATTTTTTTGCCCTCGAGATCCTTGTAACTCTTGATGCCAGATTCTTTGCTTGCCACGCCCTGGATGCATCCTGTGTGGACATTGTCGATGAGCTTAATTTTGAGCCCTTGATAAATTCCAGGTAAGAAATTTGGTGTAGCCTCAAAGAAGTCAATTTCGTTGTTGGCAATCAGCTCATTTGTGCCGCTTGTGATTTTGAAAACGTTGGCATCTATGCCGCATTCTTTGTAGTAACCGTTTGCTTCGGCAATCATTATTTCTGCTTCACAAGTTCCGCCCCAGTAGCCAATTTTTGCAGGAAGAAGACCTGCTGTTTCTTTGGCATCTTCCTTCTTTTCATTTGAGCCAGAAGAACAGCCCACGAGTCCAGTTGTTGCAAAAGCAAGACCAGCTGCTCCGCTAACTTTCAGAAAATCTCTTCTCGATAATTCCATTTTTCCTCCTCAAGAACTAAGTTAGCTTATGTTAACATACCACGCGATTTAAGCCAGGTTTAGCGAGGCTTGGCACCGTTTGAACTTGTAGTTTCATCTATGGCTGGCTCCGTATACGCAAGCGCGATTTTATGCCTGGCACCATTTGAACATGCATTTTTATTTATGGCTGGCACCATTGTCCCTGTGGATTTCATGCCCTGTTAAGCTACTGCTTTCCGCGTTTTCATCTATGGCTGGCACCGTTTACGCCTGTGCGATTTTATGCCTGGCACCGTTTGAGCCCGGAGTTTTATTTATGGCTGGCACCATTTAAACTCGGGATTTTGTAGTGTGTAACTGCAATTACATCTATGCCTGGCACCGTTTGAACTTGCAGTTTCATCTATGGCTGGCACCGTTTACGCCTGTGCGATTTTATGGCCGGCACCGTTTGATCCCGGAGTTTTATTTATGCCTGACACCATTTGAACATGCATTTTTATTTATGCCTGGCACCATTGTTACAGTTGTAATTCCTTCGGGAATAGGCTCAAAATGCGCTTTCGGTGCTCGATAAACTCTTCGCTCGTGCGATTTCGTGGATGCTCGAGATCTATGCGAACTTCGCCTACATTTCGGCCGGGACGTTCTGTCATTACTACAACACGGTCGCACAAAAATACTGCCTCTTCTAAATCGTGGGTTACCAGAATTAAAGTCGATTTTGTTCGGTGATGAATATTTAGAAGTTCTTGTTGTATTGCCATTCTGGTGAAGGCATCAAGCGCAGATAGTGGTTCATCAAGCAAAACTAGTTCTGGTTCCTGAATGAAAGTTCTTGCGAACGAAGTGCGAGCAGCCATTCCGCCCGACACCTGATGTGGGTACGATTTTTCAAATCCAGCTAGGCCCATTAAGTCTATGTATTCCTGAACCTTGTTTTTGTTCTCTTTGAAAACACCACGAGCTTTTAGTCCAAAAGCGATGTTGTCATAAATGTTTAACCAATCATAAAGAGTCGCACTTTGAAAAATAAAACCGCGATTGTAATTTGGCCCTTCTATTGGCTCTCCGTTGTAGGTAAGCTCGCCCGAGGTCGGCTTGTCAAGCCCTGCGACAAGCCTTAAAAATGTAGATTTTCCGCACCCTGAGAGCCCAACAATCCCAACGATTTCAGGTTCGTGAGTCTCAAAACTAAAATTTCGCAGAGCGCAAACGTCCTCACGATTCTCATTCTTAAAAATTTGAATGATGTTTCTTGCAATCAAATCAACTGCCATACTCTACCACCTAACAAGTCCCGTTTGCCATTTGAGTGCTTTTTTTCGCACCCAGAAAAGAAGTTGGATGAGCAGAAAGAAAACAATGATAAAAATACCAGTTGTTGAAAAGACTCGACCATAGTCGCTCCACGATTTCGACCAGGTGAGATACCATCCAAGCCCTTCTTTTACTCCGAGCATTTCTGCTACGACCAGAGCGCCAAAACTCGAGGAAAGACCCATAAAAAGGCCATCAAAAATGGCTGGCATTGCATTTGGGAGCGCAACATGAAACAGAATATATCTCTCGCTTGCGCCCATCACTCGTGCTGCTTCGACTAGTTTTACGTTTGTGGAGCGAATTGCCGATGAGAGCATCAAAGTGAGAGGAAACCAAACCGAAAGAGCAATTAAAAAGAGGCCCGCAGCATGATTTGTTGGCATGATAACAACAGCGATTGGTAACCATGCCGCCGAAGGTACTGGCCCAATTAGTTTGAGAATTGGAGATATCCAATAGTTGCAAATGCGAGACCAACCCATTAGGATTCCGCTGATAAAACCAGTGATTGCGCCGATTGCAAACCCCGTCAATAAAAGCTTCATCGATGCAAAAAAGCTAGGGATTACTTTGTCGGGGTAGAGGGTAAAACAGCTTAGTGTCTTGTCGGGGCTTGGTATGAACGGCAATTCTAAAATTCCTGTCTTTAGTGTCATTACATCTAGAATTTCTAATGCCAGAAATGCGACAAATAATATTCCCGAAAGATACACGAGCTTCTTTCGCAAATAGGGAACAAACGAAGCGACACCCACAAGAATTGCATAAAGCGCAAGACAGCCCACCAAAAATCCAAAGTATGTTTGAGGAACGTAGTTTTCAGGATAGACATTTGGCAAAATCATGTGACAGCCCATTGCAAGTAGCATTGCTGAGATTGGCATAAACATGAGCAACAACTCTTTAAAGGTCGTAATTCTGCCAGTTGGCTCTTTTAAAAATTGCATAAAAAGTGTCCTGTTCTTGGGAATTTTGAATTGAAGCGTGCAGTATTTAGTAAGCAGAAACTAAGTATAATTAGCAATATTACACTTAATGCTGTAATCTGCAAAAAATATCTGCAAAATAATCAATTAGAGAACATGGTGGGAGTATGTACATAAAACCGACTGACACTGAAAAAACGCGCGTTATTGAAATAGTGGAAAAAGGATTAACTGGCGAAGGTCTTGCGGAGGACGAAATCTTAGATTTGTATAAGATCAATCCTGAGAGCCCACTTGCTGCCTATGTTTGCTGGGCAGGCCGTCAATTGCAAATGGAGCTTTGTAATGGAAAAGCGGAAGTTCATGCTCAGATTGGGCTCAATTCAACAACGTGCCCTCACAACTGCTTGTTTTGTTCCTTTGCGGCTTGCAACACAGTGCGCGAGAAGGGCAAATATGAAATGCCTGTTGAGGACGTGATTGAAAGTGCGAAAATCCTCTGTGACGCAGGTGCCAACCTTATGCTTTTGTTGGCAACCGGCACCTATCCGATGGGGAAGGCATATGAAATGGTCGCTGCAGTTCGCGAGGTGATTGATGACGACATGCCGCTTCTCGTAAATTTCGATGACATGACGAAGGAAAACGTTCATGAGCTTCACAAAGCTGGGGCAAATGGCGCCTATCATGCGATTCGCATGCGTGAGGGGGTTGACACTAATTTGAGCATCGATTCTCGATGGGAGACGATTCACAATCTTGTCGACGAGGGAATGAGCATATCGACTTGTGTTGAGCCTATTGGTCCCGAAAACACTCCAGAGGAGTTGACGGAGGCTACGCTTCGCTGCATGAGCTATCCAAACAACTCGGCTGGATGCGGTAGAAGAATTACTGTGCCTGGCACTTTGCTCGCTGACAGAGGTGAGCTTTCCGACTTTGCAAATGCGAAAAATGTTGCTATTTATCGTTTGGCCGCAGGGAGAAAACCAATGCTAAACTGTGCTGCATCTACTGCAGTGAGCGCGGCTGCTGGTGCCAACCTTGCTTGGGCAGAAATGGGTTCAAACCCTCGCGACGCCGTAAAAAAGACAGAAGATGGGGGGCGAGGAGTTAGTGTTGCCACCTATCAGCGTGTTCTTCGTGCTGCTGGATATGAGATTTTGGATGGTTATTCGAAGGGATGGATGCTGTAATGGGAAAGACTTCTTGTTGTTGCGGGGGAACAAGCCGAGACGAGGTGCAAAAAGAGTATGCAGAAGTCGCCAAGCGTGTGGTGACCGGAGAGACTTTAGGTTGCGCTGAAACTAATCACGTAGGAGCAAGCGATGAGCGCTGCATCTATGATGACGAACTGACAGAGGCTATCCCTGAAAAGTCATTATGCTGTTGTCGAGGCTGCGCTAACCCATTCAATCGTGCAGAACTAACTCCCGGAATGAAGATTCTAGATCTTGGTTCTGGCGGCGGCACAGACGCTTTTATTGCTGCTAAAAAAGTTGGAGAAACTGGTTTTGTTTATGGCCTTGACATGACTCAGGAAATGATTGATCTTGCAAATGAGAGCAAGGCAGAAGCTGGGGTTGAAAATGTCGAATTTGTAAAAGGATTTTTGGAGGAACTTCCTTTTGAAGACGAGACTTTTGATTATGTTCTGTCAAACTGCGTAATTAATTTGTGCACTGACAAGACTCAAGTTATCAGAGAAGCATTTCGCGTATTGAAGCCTGGTGGCAAGATGGTGGCGACTGATCTTGTTATCGAAAATACGAGCATGACTTCATCAGAATTACTTGGAGTCGGAGCGGTTCTTGGGGCGACATCTGGAGTGCTTCGTAAGGATGATTACGAAAATACGCTCTCTGAAATTGGGTTTAAAACAATAGACATTGAGGAATTTGAAGTCTATTCATCATGTTCTCTAAAAGGTACTGCAAAGGATAAAGGCCTCGAAGAAAATCTTGCAGGATTTTCAGATGACGACATTAATAACGTCTTTGCAAGCTGTTATGTAAAAGCTAGTAAATAAACCATCTGAGTGTTAGGACTTGAATCGGCAAGAAGTCTTTGTTTGTAACAAGACTTCAAGGAAACATCGTTGAAGAATACGTTTTAAGGGAAGAACGCGGTTACTCTGTAGCTGCGTTCTTTTTTGACTTTCGGCTTTCAATTATGGCTGGTTTTCGTTAATGGCTGGCACCATTTGCACTCTGGGGTTTTGATGTGTGTTTGTGCAGTTTCATTTATGGCTGGCACTCTTTTCACATGCTTTTGCATTTAAGGCTGGCACCATTGTGACATGAGCAGTATACTTGCGAGTGGTAGCGAAGTTTGTTGTTTTGATTTTTTGACTTTAACTGGAAGGAATAGTTTTGCTGGTAACTAACATTTCACACGCAGAGGGTAATGACTATTTAAACTCCCGTTTTAGGAAGGCCTATGATTTTCTTTCTCGCGGTGACCTTTTGTCTATGCCGGTCGGACGTGTTGATATTGATGGAGACGAAGTTTTTGCAAACGTGCAGGAATATGAAACAGTGCCTTCGTCTGAAAAGCACTTTGAAGCTCATCGGAGATACTACGATGTTCAATTTGTAGTTTGCGGAGAAGAGCTAATGCAATATGCTCCACTTGAGAATGCGGTTGAGGTACAGAGTTTTGATGCAAAAAATGACTTTGGTCTTTATGAAGCATCTGGTGCTGTTACAGATGTTGCTATGCATTCCGGAGATCTTTCTGTGTTAGCTCCTGAAGATGCTCATAAGCCGGGCTGTTCTTTAGGTGAAACACCGTCGAAGGTCCGAAAGATTGTCGTAAAGGTTAAAGCCTAATTACTTAAGTCGATAGTTTATTTCCCTGGTCATGAATTAATTTTTGTGACTTGAATTTAGGGCTGGCACCAGTTTAATTTATGGCTGCCACCAGTGTACACTGTGACATCTCCTAGATTTTTATTTATGCCTGGCACCTTTGTAAATGCGACACCTTTGTAAATGTGACCTTCTAATGTTGGGTCTATTTTTATGCCTGGCACCAGTGTACAAGGTGGCATCTCCTCGATTTACATTTATGCCTGGCACCAGTGTACAAGGCGGCATCTCCTGGATTTACATTTATGCCTGGCACCTGTGTTCACAACATATCTAACTTATGGTTGGCACTGTTGTGCATGCATCGTTGCGAAGCTTCTCTGTCCACAGTGCAAGACCCTGGGCGTTCGTGTATAATTTCCCTACGTTCCTATGGGGCCGATATGGTTTCGACATGGCAAGTTATCGCATGAGGAGCAGGCCGTGTTCTCCTAAACACGCTAATAATGGGTAAAGTCAAATTAATTGGCAAAGCTAAAACTTCTAGCGCAGGATTCGCTCCTGTCGCTATGGCTGCTTAATTTAGTGCAGTCTCGCCTCTCTCGATATCCCCGCTTCGAGATGAAGGTGTCATTTTCAGGGGTGCCTTCTAATTGAGATTTTCGACTGCTTGACTAGAAGAAAGATAAAGTTCGAATCGAATGCGACGTTTGTGCAATTGACCGAAGCATTTTAAAGCCTGACGAATTGTACTAAGCTTGTAGAGCCTAATGCGAGGTTTGGTGTGGATCGGGGTTCGATTCCCCGCGGCTCCACCAAAAGAGGAAGCGTCGAACTCTTCTTTTACAAGAATGAGTTCGCGCTTGTGTATAGATTTGGGGACGCCTGATGGCGTCCCCTTTCCGTTCGCATTGCCGTGAAACGCCGTGTATTGCGTTTTAAGCCGTTTTAAGCCCGTTGGGGTACTCGTGTACCCCTCGGGCTTTTTTCGTGCCTTAAAACGCCTCTGAAGCGGTCTGAGGGTATTCGAGCGCCCTTGCGCATCTCGCGTTCGCTCGATGCAAGGGTGGCCGCCCTGCGGGCGGCAGTCGGATGCGGGTGGACGTACAGAAGGGATGCGGCATGGGCCTCGTTCCATTTTGCCGGCCGTTCGTTAATGTCTATTAACGCTGAGAACTTTTGTTCCAGTTTTGAATTTCGATTTAATGCTCGTTTATGAGGGTTTTTTCCTGAAAAAGTGCCATTTGTTCTAGTTGTTCCAATTCGCAAAATCGGAGTTGGAACAGGTTTTTCCCGTATCTACCAGGCATTTCTAGTAAATGTTCCATTTGTTCCAATTATTTTTAACTTACGCGTAAGAGAAAAAATATAGGAAGGGGTCTATATATGTATGTATATATATAAAACTTGTTAGAAACCGGAACAATTGGAACAAATGAGCAAAACCGCAGGTAAACACGTAAAAATCCTGTTCCAATTCGAAAAACGGAGTTGGAACAGGATTCAGCGAATCGCGCAAAACCGCAGGTAAACAGGGAAAAATCTTGTTCCAACTTTTTTGGAACAAACTGGAACAAAACTGGAACAGACCCCGCAATCCTTGGCGTACTTCTTCTTCCCCCGCCGACTCTTCAGGGGGCGCGAGCGAACTTTTTTGAATTGATTTCTGCCCATAAATGAGCGGAAATAGGCTCTGAGCAGGGGTAACGAAATAATAAGTGTTGCGAAGTTAGTGTTAACGTCGTATAATAAAAGCTGTATAGATAAATGGCTCAGCACCCGTCCCGTCCTTGATGCGGGGTTGCTATCGGGAATAGGAGCCGAGCGCTCGGTCGAATAGGCCGGGCGTCACGGGCGAAACAACGAACACGAAGCTCCCGTGGAAACCGAGATAGACAAGGCTTTGCGCCTCTGTCCCTCTTTGGTTTCCACGGGAGCTTTTTTTGTTTCGCGAAAAGGACTTTGAACATGGAGGTGGCTGGTTATGGCTAAGGCAAAGCAGCAAGTGAAAGGGTCGAAGCCCTCTTACATGACGACGTATGAGGCAGCGGATTTCCTCGGTTTCACCGCAGGCACGCTCCGCGTCTGGCGCTCTCAGGGCAAGGGGCCGAATTACTACAAGGTCGGCAGTACGGTTCGCTATGAGATGGATGACCTTGAGGCGTGGAAGAACGAGAACGTGAAGCACGTCGAGCTGACGAATTAAGGAGGTGAGAGCATGGAGGCAAAAGAAAACCGCCCCGATGCCTGCACAGCTTCCGGGACGGCCAACTCAATTTATAAAGATTTTAGCACGGATGCGCCTGATATTCAAGAGGAAAAGGGCTGGCTGTGCCTGCCCGAGGATTGCGTCGATATGGTCGCCGTTTGCGAAGAGCAGAGCATCGCGTACGACAATCTTCTCGCGTACGCCGCCCTGTCCTACCTTCAGGGCATCGACGCCGAGAATCTGCCCTCTCGCGATACGCTCAAGTTCGAGCTTCTGACGCTGACGAACCGCTGTATCGACGCGTACAACCTGGGCAAGCGCGACCCGAACGCTCCTGCCGGAGCGAAGCGGAAGGACGCTTATCCTGACGAGAAGCAGGGCGCGGAGCGCTACAAGCGCCTGTCGGGTCTCCATTTCCTGCAGATTGCCATTGTCCTGCGCGAGCTGCATCACGCTATCGGGATACCCTGCAACAGGGCTGACGAAGACGGCAACTTCGAGATAGGCGTCTATCAGGAGAGCGGTCCGAACAAGGGGTGCTATGACACGACCGAAGGGGTCCTGACGCGCCTGATTCGCAGCTACAACATGGCAATCACCACGCAGGGCGTCACCGAGACGGTCGCCACCCTTCGCGACATCTGCGAGAAGAAGAGGGCGTGCACGGACAAAGACCTCGTCGCCGTGAACAACGGCATCTATGACTACGGCAACAAGATTCTGATGGATTTTGACCCCACGTTCGTCTTTACGAGCAAGAGCCACGTCGATTTCGTCGACCATGCGCCGAATCCCGTCATCCACAACGGCGATGACGGCACCGATTGGGACGTCGTGTCGTGGATGGACGAGCTTTCCGACGACCCGGAAATCGTCAAGCTCCTATGGCAAATCGTCGGAGCCGTCATCCGCCCGAACGTGAGCTGGAACAAGAGCGCATGGTTCTACTCGACGCTGGGCAACAACGGCAAGGGCACGCTGTGCGTCCTGCTGCGCAACCTATGCGGGTCGGGCGCTTGGGCATCCATTCCCCTGAAGAACTTCTCGGAGCCGTTCATGTTGGAGCCTCTGACCCGCGTGTCCGCCGTCATCACCGACGAGAACGACACGGGGACGTTCGTGGACGACGCGGCGGCGCTCAAGAGCGTCATCACGGGCGACCCCTTCCAGATGAATCGCAAGCACAAGGCACCCCGCAACGTACTGTTTCGCGGGTTCATGATTCAGTGCGTCAACGAGCTGCCGAAGCTCCGCGACAAGTCCGAGTCCATGTACCGCCGCCTGCTGGTGATTCCGTTCGACAAGCGATTTCAGGGATGCGAGCGCAAGTACATCAAGGACGACTACCTGAACCGTCAGGACGTTCTCGAGTACGTGCTCTACCGCGTGCTCGCCGAGACCGACTATTACGAGCTTGCCGAACCGGATGCCTGCTCGGCGCTTCTGGATGATTTCCGCGTGGCGAACGACCCCCTGCGCCAGTTCGCCGACGAGATTTTCCCCGCGGCGTCTTGGCATCTGCTCCCGTGCAAGTTCCTGTACGACCTGTACCGCCATTGGTTCCAGCGCAATCAGCCTTCCGGTCGCATGCTCGGCCGAAACGCTTTCTATGAATCAATCGAGGGCCTCGCCGAGGAACAGGGCTGGCAGTTGCAGGAGCGTGTCCGAAGCACCGGGCGTATGGATTTCCCCGAGCCGCTGATTCTCGAATACGACGTGACGGAGTGGATGAACAAGTCCTATCGCGGGTCCGATAACGACCGCCGGTGCATGCCTGAGCTGAACGACAGCTATCGCGGATACGTGCGTATCTCGACCGCCTTCTTCGACGGCGGTTATGACATAGACGATTCAACGATTAAGGAGGAATAAATCATGAGCTTCAAATGGGAGAGCGAGAAGATTGCGGAGTGGCGCCTTAAAGCACGCCACGACGGCCTTGATGAGAACGAGCGGCTGCTCTATCAGGATTACCAGCAGACCCTTGCGCTTGCCGAGGCCGAGGCGGACGGCAACGCCTCCGAGGCGAAGTTGTCGGAGAGGCTGTTGAAGAAGAGCGCGATTCTGCGCGGCGTCATGTCGCTGGCGCTCGTGGTCCTGATTGGGATGTACGTCATGACGGGATGCAAGCTGTCGGAATCGACTTTCCTGATTCCGTACACGATGTACGAAATCAACTACAGGTTGACGGGTGAGCTGCCCGACACGAACAAGGCGTGGTCCAACATTTTGGACATGACGAAATTGCAGGCTGGCGTGCCGCTTGTCGCCATCACCGGAAGTTGGGACTTGGGGAGCTTTTTGCAAGGCACACGTACTTCAGTTGCGTACCTCGAATTGGCGGGAGGGGGTCCCGACCAATGCTTCTTCGACGAGGTGGTGAGCGGTCTTCGTGGTACGTCCGATATGACCGAGGTGCAGCGACATATCTTCAGCGATGAGGCGCTGTGGAACTTCCAGGTTTATTTGGCACAGAAGGAAGACCCGTCGTACGACCCCGGTCCGTACGTACCGTATGACTGGAACGGTGGCGTTAAGCCGACCATCGAAGACATCGTCAACGGCGGTCGTCAGACAATCGAAGACCCTCGTGCCAGTGGCGGTAAGCAGACCATCGTGGACCTCGGCGCGGCTGAGTAAAGGAGGGCAAAGGAATGAATGGTTTAGGTATCAACAAGGCATCTAAGAACGACAAGGACGCGGACATCTTGACGCCCGACGAGGTCGCGTTGCTTCGCACCCATGCGAGTGATGGAACGCTCACGGCGGAAGAGCGTGAGCTGTATGCAAAGCACCTTGAGGCAATGAAGAAATCGGTTCCCAAGCGCTCGATGCCCGACAAGTCGGAGGTCGATGTCCTCGGACTCAGGGTCGCGAAGGCATTGATTACCGTCGCTTTGGTGATGCTCGCCTTGCCCTTTGTCATCAGCGCGTTCCAGCTTTGGACGCTTCGGATGTAGCGCGGAAGACGAAGGGCAAGGAGACAGATTCAGTTAGATTAGGAGGAGTAAATCATGAGCACTAAGAAGAAGATTTCTGACATCGACAAGGCGATTGAGGAGATGCAGCAGCGCCGTGACGAGTGCTTCAAGCACATCGGCAAGGCGATGTACGAGAGCTGCCCCGAGCTGGGCGACATGAGCGTCGCCGACATGCGCAAGGCGGGGCGCTACCTGCACAAGATGTTGACCAAGAAGGCGCCTTCGCAGGGTGCCGCCCCTGCCCGAAACGGCGCGCCCGTCGCGTCCGATTCGGGCAGCACGTCCGCCCCGGACGGACGCGAGCCTATGCCCGTTGCGGGCTATGGCGAGGGCATGTAGCGAGGCAGTCGTGCCTCCTATCCGGCACCCCGCAAGGGGTGTCCGGGGTGCCCCGTTCCGAATGGGATGCTTCGCCGAGTCGTCGGCGGAAGCTGGTTGGGAATGGGGCGCATCTGGGGGTTCGAAGGGGGCAGTGAAAACTGCCCCCTCGCGAGCGGGACGTGTAACGACAAAACGGAGGAATTTTCTACTTTGTAGAAAAATCTGAAGTTTTGTAGGGACAAGTCCCATGCTCGCTCCTTTTTTAGCGTCGATTCTGTCGTAGAAAATCAACGCGCACGTTGCATTAAAAAAGGAGGTGTTTTACGTGGGTGTGAGTTCAGACATGAGGAGCAGCCGCGTGCGCCGTCAGGCGGCTAAGAAGCCGAACAAGGAGCGCACGGTCCAGGTTCGGTTTTCGGACGAGGAACTTGCCGCGCTGGACGCGATTTGCTCCGAGAAAAAGATGACCCGCTCCGCATTTCTCCGCAGTTGCGTGGAGAAGGTACAGGGCGGGGATGTTGAACCGACGTACGTCGTGACGAGGAACGCCGACGCGGAGCGTATGGCATCCGAGGCGAAGAGCATCGGCGTCAACGTGAACCAGATTGCCCGTGTGCTGAACGCGGAGTCCAAGTCGCATCCGGGTTCGCTCTCCCCGGGCGTGCTCGGCGAGTGCAAGACGGGTCTCGAAGAGGTGCGCGGCGAGCTGTCGAAGCTGACCTGTGAGGTGGACGGCCTGCGCACCGATTTCGGCAAGGACGTGTTCCGCGCCATGGCCCTGCTGTGGCCGGACGTTCCCGAGCAGTTAGAGGAGCTGTGCGATTACTGGTACGGCGAACGCGGCGAGAAGATTCTTTCTGGAGGGGGTGGAAGCTGATGTCGACGACGCACATCCAGCCCCTGCCGAACGTCCGCGGGCGCATGTCGTACACGGAACTCGGCGAGGGCAAGAAGCGCACGCGCAATATCCGCGAGAAGACGAACCGCATCGCCGCCCAGATGGGCGACATGGGCACCCGCGAGGACTTCATCCGGTTCTGCTCCGCCATGCGCAGGCAGAGCCAGGGGACGAGGTTGAACGAGGGCTACGAGCTGCGCGTCTCGTGGTCTCCCGAGGAGCTTTCAAAGGACAGCCCCGAGGACATCCAGCGGGCGTGCGAGTATGGCTATGCCCTGTGCAAGGAAG